>ERZ802830.422-NODE-422-length-42048-cov-7.07311_pt1 | contig 42048 bp, 36 predicted proteins | sample MGYA00345654_ERZ802830 | MGnify/ENA primary metagenome ERZ802830 (study PRJEB30503, sample SAMEA104212375) | marine metagenome | biome: Westerlies Biome; feature: [SRF] surface water layer (ENVO:00010504) within the epipelagic zone...; material: water... | reverse complement strand
ACGATGATGCCGTAGGTTTCTTGTAGGATGGATTCGAGGAGGGGGTGGTCGTATTCAACGTCTTCGGTGCCGTGTTTGCGGCGGGTAAAGCTTTCGATGAACTGCATGGGACCGGGTCGGTAGAGTGCTAGGATGGCGATGACGTCTTGGATGGAGTCGGGGGCGACTTGGCGGAGGGTGTCGCGCATGCCGCCGGATTCAAGTTGGAAGACGCCCACGGTGTCGCCGCGAGCGAGTAATTCGTAGACTTTGGCATCATCGAGGGGGAGTTTTTCGGGGTCGAGGTCGATGCCGTGATTTCGTTTGATGAGGGCGCAGGCTTCGTAGATGACGGTTAAGTTTTTGAGGCCGAGGAAGTCCATTTTGAGTAGACCGATGGCTTCGGTGGGGTCTTTTTCGAATTGAACGAGGGTTAAATTTTCTTTGGGTTCGCGGGTGAGTGGAATGATGTCGATGAGGGGCTTTTCACCGATGACCACGCCGGCGGCGTGCATGCCGGTATGGCGGGGAAGTCCTTCGAGGAGGCGGGCATATTTCATGATGCGTCGGGCGTCGGCTTCGCCGTCGGTGGCGGCTTTAAATTCGGGGCTTTCGCTGAGGGCTTTTTCGAGGGTCATGCCGGGGGTTTCGGGAATCATTTTGGCGAGGCGGTCGCAATAGGGAAGTTCGATTTCTAGCACGCGTCCGAGGTCGCGCATGAGGGTTTTGGCGCCGAGGGTTCCGAAGGTGATGATTTGGGCGACACAGTCTTCACCATATTTTTCGCGGACATAGCGAATGACGTCTTGGCGGCGGGTGGGGCAGAAGTCGATATCGAAATCGGGGGGTGAGACGCGGTCGGGATTGAGGAAGCGTTCGAAGATGAGGCTGTAGGCGAGGGGGTCGACGGTGGTGATTTTGAGGGAGTAGGCGAGCAGAGAGCCGGCTCCTGATCCGCGACCGGGACCGACGGGGATGCCGGCGTTTCGGGCGTATTGGATGAAGTCGGCGACGACGAGGAAGTAGTTGATATAGTTGGTTTTTTCGATGACGCCGACTTCGTAGTAAAAGCGTTCGTTGATTTCTTGTTCGCGTTCGTTTTTGGGCGTATCGATGTCGTCGATGTCGTAGAGGTCTTTTAGGCCTTGTTTGCCGAGGTGAATGAGATATTCAATTCCGCGGACAAAGGGGTCGGGGAGTGGGAATTGAGGGAAGTGGAGGTCTTCGGCTTTATCGGGGAAGAAGAATTCGACGTTGCAGCGTTTGGCGATTTCGATGGTGTTGGCGATGGCGTCGGGTTGTTTGGCGAAGAGGGCTTCCATTTCGGCGGAGCTTTTGAGGTAGAATTGATCGCCGGGATAGCGGTAGCGGTTCGGGTCGGCAACAAGGGTGCCGCGTTGGAGGCAGGTGAGCACGTCGTGTGCTTCGGCATGCTCTTGCTTGACGTAGTGCACGTCGTTGGTTGCTACGAGGGGAAGTCCGGTTTTTTGGGCGAGGGCAATGAGGTTTCGATTGGCGGTTTTTTCGTCGGCTTCTCCGTGATCCATGAGTTCGAGGAAAAAGTTGTTGGGGCCGAGGATGTCGGCATATTCAAGGGCAAGTTTTTCGGCGCGTTCGAGGTCTTCATCGCGGCAGGCATCGTTGACTTCGCCGCGGAGGTTGCCGGAGAGTCCGATGAGGCCTTCGGCGTATTCGCGTAGCATTTCTTTATCGATACGGGGTTTGTAATACATGCCCCGGAGGTGGGCATGGGAGACGAGTTTTACGAGGTTGTTGTATCCGGTTTGATTTTCGGCAAGAAGCACGAGACTCATGTTGTCTCGTTGCGTTTTACGTTCGGCGATGCCGTTGCGGGCCACATAGACATCGCAGCCGATGATGGGCTTGATGCCGGCGGATTCGGCGGCGCGATAGAATTCGACGGCGCCGTATAAGACGGCATGGTCGGTCATGGCGAGATAGTTCATTCCCATATCGCGAGCGGTGGCGAGGGCGTCTTTGATTTTGAGGGTACTGTCCAGTAGGCTGTAGCAGGTGTGGAGGTGAAGATGGCAGAAGGGGGCGGCTGGCATGATGCGTTGTGGGGTTAAAAAGGAGCGGGCTGCTTGCGGGCTGCTTGTTTTGCCCGGGTTGGATTGTTTGGTAAGAGCTGCTCGCTTGGTCTCATATTTTGTATGGTACGGATTTGTGCGAAAACGAAAAGATTAAATCAGCGGATGGGGTTGTTATTTTGTGTTTTTAGGGGGGTGCTTGAAATAAAAAGCGGAAATATTTCCTTAACAAACACAATATTTTGTGGTGGTGTCCCAAAATACACACAAAATGTGTGTATTTGAACATAAGTATATAACTAAAGAGGAGAGAAACATGTCAGACCTAATTAGTAATGGAGTTGCTACGATTGGTGGCTTGATTAAATCATTAACTGAACTGTTATTAGCGGTTGTTTCGCTATCGATCGTGTCGGAAGTTGCTTTTGGCAGCACGATCTTTGGAACAAGCGTGGTAGATAACCTCACGGGCATAATTGGTTCGATTGGAGGGCAGAATGGATTGGTAGGATTGATTGCGCTCTTGATCCTAGTGGGCATTCTTCGCAAGTAAATAGTTATTGAAGTGTTCTAAAAAGCCCGCCGTTTGGCGGGCTTTTTGGGTTTAAAGATGAACGGATGCTATGAGTTTGTTATTCAAATCCCATCCGGAAGAACTGGGAGTCTGATTCACCAACCGGGATCACAACATTCACGTTGGTGGCTGGTTCCCAGCCCTCGGTGAGATTGGAAGTGGTTTCAAGGTTCATTTGCAGGGATGCTTGTCCCCTGCTAACGGAGACTACGGTTGAACCCACGCGGCCGTCCACGAGGTTAGAGGCAATATTTTCAAAATTCTCAGCATCATCCCACCAATTCGTTGTTTGACCCATATTTTGATGATTTTCCAGAGCATTTACCTTTGAAGATAAGGTGGTTATCTGATTTTGCAACGCTGCAATCAAAGCATACAAATCATTCCTAGCCGTATTAAGTGATTGAATAGCAACCGCCTGTGTATGATTGGTTTGCTGAGTTTGGTATAGAGAGCTGTCTAATTCACTTACAGCGTCTACTAGTATATCAACAGCTGAACCTGATGATTCTACAGACACATTCAATGAGGTAAGTTGCTCATGATTATTAACGTCTAGCTCTTGGGCTATTCTCCGGATATTAGGATCAAGTTCATGTTTGCCAATATTTGAATCCATTTGGAAACGTAATTCGTATTCCAAATACCCATCTAAATAATATAACGATTGAACTAATTTTTCGTCGATTAGGAAGTCGATTTGAACCAGAAAATAGAGCTAATGGCTTAAATGATTTTGAGTTTGGGCATGTCTTGAATGTCGACGCTGCCGAGGGCGTGGTCTTGATCATCAACGACGATGAGGTCGTCGATATTATGGGTTTCATAGAGTTTGAGGACGTCGACGGCGAGCATCTCGGGGGTGAGGGTGATGGGGTTGGGTGTCATGATGGTGTCGACGGATTTTTCGAGCAGGTCTGGGGTTTCTATGAGGTGGCGGCGCAGATCGCCGTCGGTGAGAATACCGAGAAGTTTTTGGTGGGCGTCGAGAACGGCAACGGAGCCGGATTTGGCGGCGGTCATGGCAAGGATGGCTTCGCGGATGGGTTGTCCGGTTGAAATGGCGGCAAAGTTTTTTTGGGTGCGCATGATGTCGCGTACGGAGAGCAGGAGGGTGCGGCCGATGGCGCCGCCGGGGTGTCGTTGCGCGTAGTCCTCGAGCTGAAACCCGCGGGCGTGGAGGAGCACCATGGCGAGGGCGTCGCCGAGGGCGAGGGAGGCGGTGGTGCTGGCGGTGGGTGCCATGTTAAAGGGACAGGCTTCTTCGGGTACGTTGATGTTGAGAATGAGGTCGCTGTGGCGAGCGAGGGGACTGTCGGCATCTGCGGTGAGGGCGATGATGGGAATGTTTCTGCGTTTAACGGGGGGAAGTAGGGCGGTGATTTCTTCGGAGGCGCCGGAGTAGCTCATGGCGATGAGAATGTCTGAGTCGCTGAGCAGGCCGAAGTCGCCGTGCATGGCTTCGATGGGGTGCATAACCGCGGCGGGGCTGCCGGTGCTGTTGAGGGTGGCGGCAATTTTGTTGCCGATGTGCCAGTTTTTTCCTACGCCGGCGATTACAATTTTTCCGTTGCGGTCGATGGCGTCGAGGAGGGCTTGGATGGCGGTGTTAAAGGTGTCGTCGAGTTGTTGGCTGATTGCGGCGATCCCGTTTTGCTCGATGGTTAATGTTTTTTGGGCGTGGGCGATAAAGTCCATGGTGGTCTCCGGTGGGGGTTATGCTTTTTTAGTAAGATAATGGATTTATTGTTTCATTTCAAGTGGGGGAAGCGTATGCTTTGACGTGCAAATTTGGAGTGTTGGGATGGGAAGACGTAAATCAAAATGGGGCTATTGGGTGGCGATCTGTGTTCTTGCCTTTTTGTTGGTGGGAAGTTGGGTGGCAAATCTTGGTTTGATGGCGGCTCTTTTTGGATCGGAGGCGGAGGCGGATGGGGGGCCGGTGGATGCGGAGCCTTTTTTTGAGGAGGTTTGGTCGAGCGGGTATGGTGATGTGAAGGTGGTTCGGTTGGAACTGTCGGGTGTGATTATGCGGGGAGCGGAGGATACCTTGTTTGGCGTGGCTCCGGATCCGGTTGAAACGTTGTTGCGTCAGATTCGATGTGCGTCGGAGGATGAGGCGGTTCGGGCGATTCTTTTGGAGGTTGATTCGCCGGGTGGAGCGGTGACGCCGAGTGATGAAATGTATGAGGCATTGCGGAGGTTTCGGGCGTCGGAAGGGGGACGGTGCGTGTTGGTGCATATTCGTGATGTGGGCGCGTCGGGGGCATATTATGTGGCGATGGCGGCCGATTATTTGATGGCGGAGCCGACGTCGATCGTGGGGTCGGTGGGGGTGATTATGCAGAGCCTGAATATGAAGGGGCTGAGTGATAAGGTGGGGCTTTCAGCGGTGACGATTAAGTCGGGTAAAAATAAAGATTTGTTGAATCCATTTGAAGAGGTGAATACCAATCAGGTGGCGTTGTTGCAGGATGTGGTGGATGGAATGCAGGATCGCTTTGCGGGGCTGGTTATGGAGGCGCGTGGATTGGAGAGTCGGGCGTTGTTGGATGGACGAATTTTTTTGGCGGAGGCGGCATTGAAGGCGGGCTTGATTGATGGGGTGGGTTATATCGATCAGGCGCTGATGAAGCTGGCGGAGTTGGTTGAAGAGGATGATTTGTATGTGGTGCGCTATGAGCAGAGGGTGGATTTCTGGGAGGCCTTCTTGAGCGCTCGGATGCCTTCGCTTTCGGCAATGCCGTTGGTTGAGGGGCCGCGATTTCTTTATCTATGGAGACCGTAATGTTGAGTCGTATGATCTGTTTAGGATGGTTGATTGGTTTGCTGAGTGGGTGCCAGACGGTGGAGCAGGCGCAGCAGGCGGAGGCGCGTCGTCAGGTGGAGCAGCGGTATGCGGCGGAGCGGGTGCTTCGTTTGCAGGGAGAGCTGGATGTTATGTCGGCAGAGCAGGTGGAGTTGCGGCGGGAGTTGGAACAGCTTCGAATGGAGGTTCGTGGGGCGACCGTGGCGGCGCAGACGGCTCAGGAACAGGCGCGACAGGCGGAGGCGCAGCAGGCGACGGTTGTGAGTAAGGTACAGACGTTGTTGAAAAAGGAGTTGGCTTCTACGCCGGTAGATCGGGCTGCGCGGGGTAGTGGGTATGAACATGTTGTGGAGTCGGGGCATACGCTTTCGGCGATTGCGGTGGCATATGGTTCGACGGTGAAGGCGATTCAGGAGGCGAACCAGCTCTCTTCAGATAATATTTACATTGGTCAGAAGCTGTTTATTCCGGAATAGGGATGCCGATTTATTCCGATTAAACTGATACTTCCGGCTTGCAAGCTGTGCGGAAGTAACTATGATTTCGCGCCCATTGTGGAAGAAGTTAATCGGCTGAGTGGCTGAGCGAATTCCCGGGATTAATAAAGAAAACAAAAGGTCTGGAAGCGCGTGCTTCCGCTTGCATATGGAAACGACAACACAAACAGATTGGGATGCGCAAGACGCAGCCATGGACGTGCTCTATGAGGGTACACTCGCAAACTTCACCGAAGGTTCAATTGTAACCGGCCGGATTATTCGGGTGCACGATGGGGATGTTACGATTGATGTCGGATACAAATCCGAAGGCGTTATCGACGTTAATGAGTTTAAAGATTTAGAAGAGAACCCAGTGGGTCTTGAGGTGGATGTTTTCCTTGAGCGGCTGGAGGATGATGATGGCGTTATTGTGATCAGCAAGAAGCGGGCGGAACAGCAAAAAGCCTGGGACTATGTGGTGAATGAGTGTGAAGAGGGCAGTGTGGTCGAGGGGACGATTCGCAGCGCGGTGAAGGGTGGCTTCATTGTGGATGTGGGCGTTGATGCCTTTTTGCCGGGCTCGCAGCTGGATGTGACACCGGTTCGTAATCCGGAAGAGCATGTGGGCAAGACGTACGAGTTCCGTATTCTTAAAATTAATTTAGAACGTAAAAACATCGTGGTTTCTCGTCGGGATCTGATTGAGGAATCGCGGCGCGAATCTCGCCGGAAGGTATTGGCGGATATCCAAGTGGGGCAGGTGCGTCCGGGGGTGGTGAAAAACATCACCGACTTTGGTGCCTTTGTTGATTTGGATGGGATCGATGGTCTGTTGCACGTGACGGATATGACGTGGGGGCGGATTAACCATCCTTCTGAACAGTTGAAGGTGGGCGATGCGTTGAATGTGATGGTGTTGGATGTGGATCTTGAAAAAGAACGCATTAGCTTGGGCTTGAAGCAGACCATGGAAAATCCGTGGGAGGAGATCGAGTCGCGCTACCCAACGGGTGCACGGGTGCATGGTAAGGTGGTGAATTTGGCGCCGTATGGTGCATTCATTGAGTTGGAAGAGGGCGTGGAAGGATTGGTCCATGTTTCGGAAATGTCTTGGACCAGACGCGTTCAGCGTGCGGCTGATGTGTTGAGCATGGGCGATGAGGTGGATGCGGTGGTGCTTTCCGTAAGTACGGAAGATAAGAAGATTTCGTTGGGAATGCGCCAGACGGAAGAGAATCCGTGGGAAATTGTTGCCGGCAAATATCCGATTGGATCTCCGGTGACGGGTCAGGTGCGCAACTTTACAACGTATGGTGCGTTTGTGGAGATTGAAGAGGGCGTGGATGGGATGATTCACGTATCTGATATGTCGTGGACGCGGAAGGTGAATCATCCTTCTGAGATGTTGGAAAAGGGCGATGAGGTAACGACGGTGGTTCTTGAAATTGATTCAACGAACCAGCGGATTAGCTTGGGCTTGAAGCAGGCGCAGGAAGATCCATGGGCGGATATTGCAAAACGCTACCCCGTTGGAACACGGGTTACGGGTAAGGTTACCAAGGTGTCATCGTTTGGTGCGTTTGTTGAGATTGAAGAGGGTGTGGATGGGCTCATTCATATCAGCCAGATTTCGGATGATCATATTGAGAAGGTGAAAGATGTTCTGAACGTGGGCGATGATATTGAAGCGCGCGTGGTGAAGGTGGATGCGACGGAGCATCGAATTGGCTTGAGTGTGAAAGCGGCGAAGGTCTCAGATGAAGAGTTTGAGGTGGAAGAGGATATGCTCGAAGGATTGCAATCAGGTGAGGAGCTGGTGAATTTGTCGGGCGCCTTTGATAGTGCGTTTGGCGATCAGCTGGAAGAGTGGCATCCTGGGGGTGCTGCCGCAGAGGAGAAGCCTGCTGAGTAAATCGTGAAGATGGACTCAAAAAAACCCGCTCTTTTTCGAGCGGGTTTTTTTGTGGCTTGCGGGGGCGGGTATCGATACCTTTTATGAAAGAATGGAGAGGGAGCACGGGTAGAATGAGCATAGATGAGCAGATAGATATTTTGACCGCGCGCAGCGTCGACTTTTTTTCACGGGAGTTGTTAAAGAAGAAGCTGGAAAAAGCGGGGCATGAAAAGCGGGGGTTGCGGATTAAGTATGGAGCGGATCCTTCTGCACCGGATATTCATTTGGGCCATGTGGTGGGGCTGAATAAGTTGCGTGAGTTTCAGGATTTAGGGCATACGGTTGTTTTTATTATTGGTGATTTCACAGGGATGATTGGCGATCCTTCGGGTCGATCACAGACGCGTAAGCCGTTGACGCGGGAGCAGGTGAAGGAGAATGCAGCTTCCTATCAAGAGCAGGTGTTTAAGATTTTGGATCGGGATCGAACCGAAGTTCGATTTAATTCGGAGTGGTGCGGTGAGATGAAGTTTGAGGATGTGATTCGGCTTTCAGCTCATGTGACGGTGGCACAGATGTTGGCGCGCGATGATTTTGCGAAGCGTTATGGGGCGAATCAGCCGATCAGTATAGTGGAGTTTTTATATCCGTTGGTGCAGGCATATGATTCGGTGATGGTTGAGGCGGATGTTGAGCTGGGTGGTACGGATCAGCTGTTTAATTTGTTATTGGGACGTGAGTTGCAGAAGGCGATGGGGCAGGAGCAGCAGTGTGTATTGACGTTGCCTCTGATCGAGGGGCTTGATGGCGTTCAGAAGATGAGCAAGAGTTTGAACAACTATGTGGGGATCGATGAAGCGCCTCGAGAGATGTATGGTAAGCTGATGAGTGTGCCGGATGAGTTGATGTGGAAATATTATAGCTACATTCTTTGTTGGCCTGAGGTTGAGGTTGAGCAGATGCGTGTGCGTGTGGCGGAGGGTTCGTTGCATCCTCGAGCGGCAAAAGATGGGTTGGCGCAGGCGGTGGTTGAGCGCTTTGTTGATCAGGCGGCGGCGAAAGATGCATCGGCTGAATTTACGCGAGTGTTTGCCGAGAAGGCGTTGCCGGATGAACTTCCGGAGGTGCGGGTGCCAGCCGAGGAGATTGGGCTTTTGACGTTGATGGTTCAGGCGGGCTTAACGAAAAGCAATGGCGAGGCGCGGCGACTGGTGAAGCAGGGGGCGGTGCGGATTGATGATGAGCGTATTTCAGATGAGCGTGCGATGGTGATGCCTCAAGAGGGCATGGTGTTGCGGTCGGGTAAGCGTGGGTTTGCAAAAGTAACAATTGGATAGGGAGGGTTGATCAATGGCGGGCCATAGTAAGTGGGCAAACATTAAGCATAAAAAGGGAAAGGCGGATGCGGCACGGGGCAAGGTCTTTAGTAAGATTGCGAAAGAGATCATGGTGGCGGCTTCTGGCGGTGGTGGAAACCCGGATGATAATATTCAATTGCGGGCGTTGATTCAAAAGGCGAAGGGCGTTTCGATGCCCAAAGATAATATTGAGCGTGCAATTAAAAAGGGAACCGGTGAGCTAGAGGGCGGTCGGCTCGAGGAGGGTTCTTATGAGGGTTATGCCGCGGGAGGAATTGCGGTGGTGGTGAAGGTGTTGACGGATAATAAGAATCGGTCGGCTTCGGAGGTGCGTCATGCGTTCAACAAGGCGGGGGCTAATATGGCGGAGCAGGGGGCGGTTAGCCGGATGTTCCAACGGAAGGGTCAGATTTTTATTGAGAAGGATGGGGTCGAAGAGGAAGCGCTCATGGAGTGCGTTCTTGAAGCGGGTGCGGAGGATTTAAAGACGGAGGGTGCGCAATATGAGGTGCTGAGTGATCCGGCGGATTATGATGCACTTTCAGATGCGTTGACTCAGGCGGGGATTACGATGGCTTCGTCGGAGCTTGCGATGATCCCGGATTTGATTACGGAGGTGACGGATGTGGATCAAGCGCGTTCGATTGTGAGGTTCATAGATACACTAGAAGAGCTTGATGACGTGCAGGATGTATATGCTAACTTTGATATTTCAGATGAAGTGGCGGCGGCATTGGATAGTGAATAGTGTCGGGGGTGAAGAGGCAGCGGATCTTAGGGGTTGATACGTCGTTGCGTTCAAGTGGCGTTGGTGTTATTGAGGCTCGGGGTCCCGAGTTACGTGCAGTTGCATATGGGCGAATTCACAATCGACCGGCGGAATTGCATTCGCAATGTCTCTGGAATATTTTTGAGGAAATTTCGGCTTTGATTGAAACGCACCAGCCGGAGTGCGCTGCTATTGAGGGTGCTTTTTTTGCGAAGAATGCTAAAACGGCGATGGTGCTAGGTCAGGCGCGGGGTGCGGTGCTAGCTGCGTGTGCGAAGGCGGGGATTCCGGTGTGTGAACATTCACCTCGGCGGGTGAAGCAGGCGTTAACGGGCAATGGGGGTGCGCAAAAAGATCAAGTGGCTAAAATGGTCATGCAACTTTTGCAGTTGGAGGAGCAGCCGCAGGAGGATGCGGCGGATGCTCTTGCGGTTGCGATTACGCATTATCATCAGGCATCGCTCCCTGAGGCGTTGCGGGTTCCTCAGATTTAGGGCTAATGGCTTACGTCTAACCGGGCCCCTTTGGTTTGCCCGATTTCAGCGAGCAGTTCGTTAAACCAAGGTTCGTCGATGTTGAAGGGTTTTCCGCCTGCGATGCGCGGAAATTCAATCGCTCTGAGTTCGTTATTTTGATCTTCATCATGACCAACAACTCCACCAATGCCTTGCTGGGCAGAATCGACGGCCACATCGGCGCAGGCTTTGATTAGGGCGAGATCTTCGGCGTTGGATGCGGCGGCTCGGGCGTAGTAGCCTGATTTTTGAATTAACACTTTTTCAGCGCCAATTTGTTTCGCAAATTGTTTTCCAAACCAAGCGCCAGGATTAACGGCGTCGAGTTTGATATGACCAAAGGCATCGCGCGGGATTTCTTCGCCGGAGGCTTGCATCTCTTTCACAATTGCATCGACGCCTGCACCTTCGGAGATGAAGAGGTTGACGTTGTCATGTTCATCCATGATTCGACCTAGACGGGTGGTTTCGGCGGCCATATCGATTTCCATTTCGGGTATAAAGACGGCGTGTACATCTTTACGAATGCGAGAGAGGCCGAGTTCAGGGAGGAAATGTTGTTGTTGAAGGTGTTCGTGATAGATCTTCGCGGTGTAGGCGGTTAACCAGCCACAGTTTCGACCCATTACTTCATGTACAATGAGCATGCGGGGATTTGCATTGTGTTCGGCAACCACGTTGGCGAAATAGCGGGCGCCTTCTTCTGCGGCCGTCCAAGCACCGAGTGATTGTTGAATGGGGAAGACATCATTGTCGATGGTCTTGGGAAGACCGACGACGTTTAGTTGATAATTGTTTTCTGCCAAGTAGGCGGCTAAGTCGGCAGCGGTCGTGTTGGTGTCATCACCTCCGATGGTGTGTAAAACGTCTACGCCATCTTTAACGAGCTGATTGGCGGCAACTTCTAGCGGGTTCTCGCCCGGTTGAACAAGGCCTCGTTTTTCGCAGTCGGCTTGGTTTGTTAGCTTTACGCGGCTGTTTCCGATGGGGCTTCCTCCGTGTGCGTAGAGGGTGGATGCGTGCAAGCGAATCTCGGGGGTGATGGGAATGGAGAGACCTTGGAGAAGCCCTTTATAGCCACTGATGTATGCAATGATTTCGGTGTCGGGGGATTTCTCGCTGTAACGTTCAATAAGACGTCCTACAGCACTTGATAAACATGGGGCGAGTCCGCCTGCTGTTAGCAGGGCTACTTTTTTTACAGCCATCTTTTTTCCTCTGCGTTGGTTTTATTTGAAAGCGCCATATGATGCGGGTGTAGGGTGAAATTGCAAGGTAGAATCTGTGAGGATATTCCCATTTTATTCAAGTGATTTATTCAATTTGAGGGGCTGTTCCATGATATGCACCTCATTGGAGTAGCTCGTTTGGCGGGGGGAGGTGGGTAAAATGGGGGGAGGTTGGATTTGCCGATGTTGGCAGGAGAAATGCCAATTTTTTACAAGATGCAAAGTAACAAAAATTTAATTTTAAAATATACGTTCATTTTATAGTTTAATTTGATAATATGACCTAAATAAGAGGAATTTTTTTACTATTAAAAGGGGATTAATTGTGAATAAACCATTCGCGCCAACGCTACGTTGGTTAATTTTGGGCATCGTTATGTTGGGTGCGTTTTTTTCGGTGACATGGAAATATATTTCGACGGGGTTGGAGGCGGATAGCAGTCGAATGTCGACGGTTATTCTGTTGGTATTTCTCTTTGGGCTGAGCCAGTCGTTGAGAATGGCGTTTCGCGTTACGGCTGAGATGAAGCATTTAGATCGGCTGGATCAATTGCGAGATCCTGCTTTGGTTAAAGGTGAGCTTGGGCAGCTATTTAGGGATTCATTGGCGCTGATTGAGCAGGGCAATCAAATTACTTTTTCGGAGATGATGAGCAGTTATCGGAATCGCTTTTTGAGCTCGATTCGTAGTATTTCGGTTATCTCTGGTGTGTTGATTACGGCGGGCTTGTTGGGCACGGTGATTGGGTTGATTGTTACGGTGACGGGTATCAGCAGCGTACTGAATGCGGTCGGTCAAGATTATGAAATGATGATTAGTGGGATGAATCAAACCGTTGAGGGGATGGGGAGTGCGTTTTATACCACGTTCTTTGGCGGGCTGTTGGGGGGTGTTTTATTGCGGGTGATGTGTACGGAAAATGCGCGATCGGCTGCACGGTTGATTGCCGGGTGCGAGCAGCTAGGTGCGCGCTGGATTACTCCATTGAGTCAGCGTGCGGGACGATCAACTAGTAGCGAATTGGAGGCGGAACTGGCTGAAGCGAAGCGGGTTCTTTCGCATTTTTCTGGGGAGGTTCGGGCGATTGGTGAATCGATGACGGGGTGTCGGACTATTTTTGAGGGGCAGTTGCAAGAGGTGCTTCAGGAGACGCAGGCTTCTTTCTCGGAGATGATCTCAGGGCAAATGGATGAGCTTTCGAGTGCGTTAAAAGGCATTACGAACTTGATTCAGGAGGGGCATGTGCCGTTGCGTGATTCGATGGAGCAGTCGCAGCAAACGTTTGCTGAGGCGGTTTCGTCTCAGATGGCGGACCTTACGGATGGATTGAGCGGTATTACGGCGGTGGTGGAGGCGGGGCATGCGCCATTGCGAGCGGAGCTTGACCGCTTGACCGGGGGGGTTTCTCGGGCGGTTGATGCTATGGAAGACGTGGTGGCTCGTGCGGCTCGTACGGAAGATGATCAGCGTTGTCGGCAGGCGAAAGAGTTGGCGGATCGATTGCGACAGGCGGCGGCATTGCTGAGCGAGGTGGCGGAAGTTGAGTCTACGTTGGTGCCTATGCAGGGTGAAGATGGGGCTGCGGCTTGATGAGTGAGTTTTTTGAAGATAGAGGGGATCAGGGGTTCTTTGAATCGTTCTCTGACGTGGCCTTATGCACGTTGACCGTGACGCTGGTTTTGTTGTCGTTGTTGGCGACGAATGTTCGGCAGTCGATCAATGTGACGTTGAACGAAAACCAATTTAATCAAGATGCATTGCTTAACCGAACTTATTTAACGTGTTCGGTTTCGGAAACGGGTGAGGAGAGTGTGGTGCATTTTTTGGATGCGGATCGAATGGATGACTTGATTTCGGTGAAGGAGGAGCGGGTTGTGGGTCGGCGAATTCGATTGGATGGTGCGCGTTCGATGAGTAGACGCCATTTTTCGTTGGTGGCACCGGGCTTGGTTCCTGGTTGCAATGCGGCTGGTTCGTCGACCTTGGTTTCTCTGCCGGAACGTTGGCTTCCGCAGGTGGAGATTAGTGGGATTCGATATGAGCTTAATACATGGTTATCGGGAGAACTTTTGGAACAATGCTCGTTGCAAAAACCCTTTGAGGGGATGGCTCGTAGAACGCGGGTATATGTGGAAAGCATGCGGGATGTTGATGGGTCCTATCATGCGTTGATTGGGCATGCGGTCTACTCTTTGCCGAGCTCTATTGAAGATGGATCGCTCGATTGGTTGAAGAGTTTTATGTCGGGTACTGTGGATTTAATTTACTTGGGTGATTTGAGTTCGCGGGTGGATGAGAATCGACGCCTTCGTTTTATGGAAGAGCAGGGCTACACGGCGTGTGCGTATGATTATCGTTCTTTTTTAAACCGTACGGATCTTAACGCGGAGGCCGAGGTGGTTCCATTTAGTGCGTATCCGGTTGCATGGCAGGCGTATGTGGACTGGCGTATGGAGATCGATGAGGATCCGCCGACGTGGTTTTTCTCCGAGTTTTTAGTGAAGTTGGGATTTGATCGAATGGTGATGGATGCACCTGTTGGGGAGTAGGCAATGAAGTTGAGGATACCGTCTTTTTGGATGAAAGAAATTTGTCAGGGTGCTTGTGTCGGGAGTGTGTTGTTATGGAGCGGATGTGCTTCGTTCGAGTTAACCTCCATCCCCGAGGGGGCGGTCCTTTTTGAGGGTACAGAGCAAATTGGTTCGACCCCTTATCCGTTTGAGCAGTTTTCAGGTGAGCGGGTTTTTACCGTTAAAAAAGCGGGGTATGTGGAACAAGACGTTTTGATCTCTTCGTTAGATCAGAAGAGTGTGGAAGTACGCTTGGATCGCGTGCGGACAACGATTCTGAATACGGTGCCGACGGATGTGCGTGTGGTTCGTACGGGTGATAGTAAAGAGTTGGGAAAAACGTCTTTGAAGTTGGCTCTTTCTCGTTCTGAAGTCGTGGTGCTGGAGAAGGAGGGTTATCAACCGTTTCCGATGACGTTGGAGCCGAATAAAACATATAAGGTGAAGATGGAGCCACTGGAGGGTTTTCGGGCGGCTACGTTTGTTACGTCGCCTGCGGGGGCCCTGGTTTCGGATCGAGCGGTCGGGGATGCGATTGCGCGTACGCCGGCGAATATTTCGGCGGAAGAGGGAACGGAATTTGAGTTTTCATTGGAGGGCTATCAGCCAGCCTATTATATGATCAATAAGCGGTCGCCGAGTAAGGTGTTTGTGGAGTTGATTCCGGTTCCCACGGTTACGCTTTTAGGTTCTAGTGAGGCGGTTGTCTATGGCGCTGGTGGTGGTGATGAGTTGGGCGTGTTGCCCTATACAATCCAGATCCGTGAAGTGCGGGCGTTTGAGGTGAAGCAGCAGGGTTATTATCCTAAAACCGTAACACTCTCACCGGATTCGCCAGTTGAGGTGGCGGTGGAGTTAGATCCCATCCCGCTGAAACAGTTGCGAACACAACCGCCGGGGGCAACGGTGGCGCGCATTGGGAAGCGGGAAGTGTTGGGAACAGCGCCGATTGCTTTGTTGGCAGAGGCGGAGCGACTGATCGAGGTTTATTTGGAGGGGTATGCGAGGCGCGTTATTGGCATTGGCCCGGATTCGCCCGCTGAGATTTTGGTGGAGTTGCAGCCGCTTGCAAAAGACACGTTGGTTGTGGATGAACTTCAACGTGCTTCGATAACCGTATTTTAGGAAGAGGTTGATAAAATGGGTACATGGATGCAATTAACAAAGCGAGGGGTTGTTTTCGTTTTCATAGGAGCCGTCTTTAGCACTCTTGCTCAGACGAGCACAAATAATGCGATTATTACGAGTGGTGATTATATGGGGAATACCGCTGGGTACAGTGAACTCTCAAGTCGTGTGATAGCGACTTCAATTAACGGACTTACCGCGAGCGGGAATAATGTGATATCCAATTCAAATGGTTTCTTTGAGGGGGGCGATGGGGATAAGGCTGGGTTCCTTCCTTCGTTGGTGGCAGTCGGCGGGAGTGGACTTTATTTGCAGAATGGAACGAATACTGTTTTTGGAGGCACTTTCAGTGGTGGAGCGGGTTTTTCGAGTGCATATGAGGATGGGTATGGCATCTATCAGCAGGTGGATGCAGGGAGTACGGCTGATCTAAGTTTGTATGGGGGAGTCATCCATAGTGGCTTGCTCGTGCGTGCTGAGGCGGATGCAAGTGCTGTTTTGTCGATCAGCTCAAACGTTACGCTGAATGGGAGTTTTAGCAAAGCGGGGTTGGGAGAGCTGTCTCTTCGGGGTGAGGTTTCTTCATCGATACAACAGTTGGAGATTGAGGGGGGTACGGTTCAGTTGGACTCTTTTTACCAACTTGCGAGCGGCGATGTTATTTTGCTGAGCGATTCGAGTGCGTTATTAAAAGCGGATGCAGGGATGGGCATCGCGGGATCAGTTGTGGGTGTTGTGGGGGCTACGTTGGAAGTGGCGGATCTTTTGAATATAGGTGGCTCGATGTCTCAGATCAACGTGATTTTTACGGGCGTTTCTAATCGGCTTGAGTTGGTGAGCGGCACGAATATAACCGCAACTACTTTTTTTGCAACGAATGGGTTGGCGGATACACTCGCGTTTACAGAGGCCCAAGTAACGAGTTCTGAGGCGCTTGGGATTGGGCAAACGTATCAGTCTTTTGAGCGTATTGAGTTGGCGGATGGAGTATCGAACATATGGGAATTAACGCTTGTGGATGTGGCGCGAACTAACTTCATTGTGGATGGTGGAAGTGGAAATAATGATATGCTTGCTTGGAAAGATGGGGGGACGTATTCGAACGCGGTATTTGCGGGCGCGGAAACCTATAATACGGGCTTTGAGCTTTATGGTTTGTCTGAGGAAGCAGATACGTGGTTGGCGGCGGCAGATGATGCTGTGCTAGGGAGTCTGAATGCACGAGGAGGAAGTGATGTACTTGATTTTGAGAATTATAAAGTGGAGGCAGCTGATATCGGTGGCAGTGGAATATACCAAAACTTTGAAGGTGCGCTTCTTTCCTCTACTGGTTCCGTTTGGGATGCAACAGATGGGTATGGTGAATCGTTTTATATTGATGCATCCCGGGCCAATTATACGCTCTCGTATGAAAACGCAACGGGCGGAATAACCGCTAATACAGGTGATATGGGTTCAGATGATCGATATCGCAATTTTGATGCGGTTTTGCTGAGTGGGTTTGCAGATATATGGGAAGTGGATACAACGGATAGTACCGTATTGACCTACATAGATGCGGGCAATGGTGAAGATCTTCTATCGGGGAATCTGGAGAATGCTACCTCCATCGGGGCGACTCAACTCTATCGGAATTTTGAGCAGGTTTCTTTGAGGAGTATTTCGGACGTTTGGACGGTCACCTCCGGAGATGATGATTTGACATGGGTGGATGCGCAGGGAGGGGCGGATACCTTAATCGGTGCGCTGACGGATTCCTCTTCAATGGGGGCGTCTGATCTCTACCGGAATTTTGAACGAGTCAGGCTGAATGATGGCAACAGCTCGTGGACGATCACTTCTGGAGATGAGGCTTTGACCTGGATTGATGCCTTAGGGAGCAGCGATACAGACGTCCTCATGGGCGCACTCAGCGATTCATCTGATATCGGGGTTTCTAGTCTCTATCGAAACTTTGAGCAGGTTGAGCTGACCAGTGGAGGTGATATATGGACTGTAACCAGCGGGGATTCAGCACTCACCCAAATAAATGCGGGTGGAGGGGCGGATACATTGCGAGTGAATACGGATCAGCAGATAGAGGCGCAGTCGTTCGATGCATATGCTTCTTTTGAGACATTGCGGGTGTTGGATGGCGTAGTTGATTTGGGAACCCATTCGCTGACATGGAATGGCACCTATATTCAGGAAGCCGATGCGACGCTTTCATTGCTTGCCACTACGAATGGGGTGGTCGCACCTCGGTTGTCCGCGACGCAAATTCAGCTGACGCCAGAAACAACGATTCGATTAGACGGAGAGTCGTTTAGTAATTATTCCGTTATGAATCGATACACGAATCAAATTTTGCAGGCATCAAGTGGCTTTATATTAGATGAAGCGGTGAACACAGAGGCGGCAAATGGATTTGATGTAAAAGAGTGGTACGCAACGGATGAGGGGTTGTTTGCTGTTTTTGATCGACGCTCTTTATCGGATGCAACCAATGGCATAACGGTTGCTACGGGCTCAACACTGGATCAGATTCTTATGGAGATTGATACCTTGAGTAGTGATGAGGCGGCTCGGATGGTGGATTTGGTTTTCTCGGCGGCGGTGAATCCAACGGCCGAGGATTTGAATAAGGTGTATGGGCGGTCGGTGGCATTGCCGCGCGCGATGAGTCACTTACGTAATGGTGTGTTTCGTTCGATCAGCGATCGAGCTACGGAGCGCCGGATGATGATGGGGCCGCGATCGGTTCCGCGGGGGGCTCGTGCCCCGGCGACTTCGGTGGGGGGGAGCTCCATTTGGGTGAAAGGATATACGGCGAATGGGTCGGCTTCTCAAGATGGTGTTTTTGAAGGGTATGATCTAACCGGTGTAGGCTCGATGTTGGGCGTTGATGTGGGCGTTGGCGAGTGGCTCTTTGGTGCGGCGGGAGGCGCATATAGTCAAACGATGAATATGGATGAATCGGGGGATTATACTGGTGTTGGAACGCATGTGAGTGGATTTGTCTCGTATGGGATTGAGGGGTGGTTTGTTGAGGGGAGTCTTTCGGCGGCGAGTGCTTCGCTTGATTTTGAATCGGAGGGGCTCTTTGCTTTAGAGGCGCAATATGCCGCGACGGATACAAGTTTTTATTTGGGAACGGGTTATATGATGAAGGATGAGCGGAGTGCGTGGATTCCGGAGATTGGAATTTTGATTAGTTCGTATTCTCAGGATGAGTTGACGGATACAAGCCAGACGAGTGTGCCGGTGGAGCTAGAAAGCATTTCGCAGACGAGTATGCAGATGCGTATGGGGCTGTTGGGAGTTTTCCGGCGTGGATTTATCGGGCGGGAACTTTTGACGCAGGTGAAAGTAAGATGGATGAATCATATGAGTGTATTTGAGGATGAGGTTGATTTTCGTTTGTCGAATGGTGCGGCTACTTACCAAATGCCGTTATTAACGCCGGCAAAAAGCTTGTTAGAGGTCGGGTTGTCGGCTCAGTTGCGAATGAATCGCTCTTTCTCACTTTTGATGGGGTTTGATTTTGAGTCGGGTGGGGGATATTCTGCCAATCGTCTGAGTACGGGATTAAGGTATAATTTTTAGAAATGAAAAAACGATTTATCATCTTAGGAATATTGCTTGGATGTAGCCTATATGGATGGACGGAAACGCATCGATATCGGATTTATTTGGATGCGGACTTTACAGGAAGCCGTTCGTCTTCACTAGCGATTGAGCAAGGCATCCGTACCGCATTGGATATGGCGGATTATCAGATTGGTGGAAAGCCCGTTGATTTGATTCGTATGGATCATCGTGGAAATTCGAGGCAAAGTCTCGAGAACTTAAAGGCCATTGAATTAGATGCAGGCGCCTTGGCGGTTTTTTGTGGACTTCATTCTCCGCCGGTATTGGCTCATTTAGATTTTATTCATGAAGCGCAATTGTTGTTCCTGGATCCGTGGGCCGCGTGATATCTTTAAGGCGGGAGAGGAATTTGGGCTTGGAGCTCATTTGGCAGCACGAATTATTAAGCTGTTCGATGGAATTATTCAGGTGAGCTCAAAAAATAATAAAATAACAGTTGAAATAATCTTACCAAGATATATAAAGTAGTTAAATGATACGTATTGCGATAGTTTATGAGGAGTGGAATCTGCTGAAAGAGATGGAGTTGGTTCTATCGGCTGATTCTGAAATGGAATTGGTGGGTATTTACCATAACCAACAATCTCTTGCTGAGGCCCATGGTGAAATAAAAGCCGATGTATTGTTAATGGATTTGGATGATAGGAAGCAAAACCGTTTGGTATGGATTGACGCGGCGATGCGAAAAAATCCGGCCCTACTTACGCTCGTATTTACGCATGTTTGTGAGGATCAAATTGTTTTTGAAGCATTACGATCAGGGGCCTACGGTTTTCTTCTTAAAGAAGATATTCCGGAGAGATTAATCGACAGTATTCATCAATTAAAACAGGGGGGCGCACCGATGAGCCCTTCGGTTGCCCGTAAAGTCATTCAATCTTTCTGGAAGAATAAGCTCTATGCAGAGGTTGATTATCTCTCTTTCCGAGAGCGCGAGATTTTGAATCTAATATCAGGGGGCTATACCTACCATGAAATAGCGGACTCGGCTGGAATTAGCCCACATACCGTTCATTCTCATATTAAGAATATTTATTCAAAATTGCACGTAGAAGGCCGAAAAGAAGCTTTAAAAAAGGCCTCTTTGCTTGGACTGCTTGATCCCCCGAATATACCCCGTCCGGCAGGTTGACGTACCAATGCAAAAAAGGTTTACTAACATTCAAGTTAATAAAATTCATTCTGTTTTTATGCTCTCTGAGTAAGAAGCGAGATTTCAATGAAATTTATTTTATGCAGATGCGAACAAGTAAACGTTGAGTAAAAGTTTAAATAAAGGAATAAACATTATGGCTACTAATCCAATGGGAAAAGGCACGAAGACAATAGGTCTAAATATGAAAAAGCCAATGGCGGATGAAATTGAACGTCGGGCGAAATCTATGCAAATTTCAACGGGTGCATATTGCAAAATTATTCTTAAGAAATGGCTCGAATCTGGCGAGAAGCTAGAGCTGATTGAGAACTAAGTTTGCTCACACATGAGTGGTAAGGAAAGAAGCATGGATCGACCATGCTTTTTTTCTTTCATCCGATTGGGATAACGTCCTTTTCATGAAAATAATGAACCCGAAACGTCTCTATTTGAGCATCATGGTTGCACTCACCGTATTGTGCGTGGGGCAAGCCGTCCGATTGTGGTTTCAGCAGGATGTGCAAGACGATGTGATACTTTATCTGGGCGGGTGGATTTTGTTGAGCATGTGTTCGTTGATTGGCTCTCTTTGTGCGTACAGGAAAATGGTTCAGAATACGAATTCGCTCCGTTTTGGTGTGGTCTATCAGCTAACTGGAGTAGCCGACAATCCTGCTTCAGATCGGAAGTATAAATGGTCACTTCGAATCGTTTGGAAAAAACTATCGCGCCGCCAACAAGCTATTGCACGTTCTCTGGTGGTTTGTCTGATGTGGGGGATTGTCACGCTTTTTTTGACCGCGCTTTTGCGTGTATGGCAAACGCCTCAGCCTTGGCCACAGTATTTAGGGGCAGAGGTGATTTATTTATCAACTGGGTTGGTGTTAATGACTGTGACGGGAGCAGGACTTGCGTTGGGCCGAGCGTGGGCGGGTCCGGTAGGATATATTTTTTCTATCCTGCAAATAATATGGTTTCCGGTGGGATTACTTACGGGAGCCCTTTTAATGATGTTACTCAAGTATGTGGCAAAAGAGCCGGTTCGGTTTAGGCTGAAACGGGAAGCATATATGAAGAATGTGCGCCCAGTAAAAAAATCATTCGCCTCTCAACGACAGGTGAATGATACGCTCTTATTTGAGTTGGATAAGGAAGATGCGGCCTAAGAGGTCGTGCATATAAGATTGATTGCTTAATCATTTATGGCACCGTATCTGAATGCAGAGAATAGATGGCTTACTTATAATTGCCGGTCGACGCGAATATCCGCGTCTCGTGATTGAGGCGGCACGGGCGGCGGGAGTTCAGCGTATTGAGGTGATTGCTTTTAAGCATGAAACCGATGCCCGTGGTTTGAAATTAGCGGATCGCGTGCATTGGCTTCGATTTGGTTCGATGAAAGAGCTTTTGGCGTGTATTCAGACGAGCGAGATTTCAACGGTGATGATGGTTGGGCAAATTGCACCGCGTCATCTCTTTAGTTTGCGTTTTGACGAGGCGGCCAAAACGATGCTAGCAAACTTGCCGATACGCAATGCACATACGATTTTTACGGCGGTGATTCAGGAAATTGAGTCAGTTGGTGCCACGGTAATCCCAGCCCATAGCTTTATGGATCAGCATGTGCCATCTCCGGGAGTGATCAGTTCGCGCGCACCCACGGCGGATGAAGAATCAGACGCTGGCTTGGGAATTCGTTATTTGCGGCAGCAGAGTGTATTTGATGTTGGGCAAACCATTGTGATTAAAGCGGGCTACATTGTGGCGGTGGAGGCGATGGAGGGGACGGATCAAACGATTCATCGAGCTGGGCGTGTTGGGGGTAAAGGTTTGGTGGTGGTAAAAATGCCGCGTATCGAACATGATTTCCGATTTGATGTTCCGGTTATTGGTCCGTCGACCATTCAAACAATGAAGCGGGCTGGTGGCACGTGTCTGGCGATTGAGTCGGGCTCTACCTTGATTTTTGATCGTGCAAAGACGGTGGCCCTTGCGAAGGCTACTGACATTGCGATTTACGCAACGGAGTCGCTGAGGTGAGCGATTCGTTGTTTATCTCTGCGGGCGAGTTTTCGGGGGATCAGCATGGCGCTGATGTGGTTCGTCTCATTAAAAAAGCGCATCCGTCGATGGCGTTGTTTGGTTTGGGTGGAGATCCTCTAAAGGAGGCGGGTGTCACGTTAGTAGAGCATAATAACCGACTTGCGTTCATGGGGCTGGGTGAAGTATTGCGTAATTATTCTTTTCTGAAAAAAGTGATGAAGCGGATGTTGGCTGAAGTAGATCGTCAGAAGCCGGCAGCGGCTTTGTTGATTGATTATCCGGGGTTTAACATGCGCTTGGCACGGGCGCTGAAGAAAAGGGGCATTAAGGTTTATTATTATATCTCCCCCAAATTTTGGGCGTGGAATCGCCGTCGCCTTAAAGCGCTGCGAACGTACGTGGATCAAATGTTCGTTATTTTTCCTTTTGAGGTTGCGTTACTTCAAGAAAATAATATTTCGGCCATGTATGTGGGGAATCCATTGGTGGAGCAGGTCGAGCGTGTGAAGACCGCATCGCGTGAATTTGTTCCATGGGGTAAAGGGAAGCGGATTGCGTTGTTGCCGGGAAGTCGGAAGCAGGAGGTTGAGCGAATTTTACCGGTACTGGTGAACGCTGCGATTCGAATGCAGCGGGAAATCGAATGTAGTTTCGTGCTCGCGGTTCCGAGTCCGTATATTGCGCAGGTCATTAGTAACATGGATTTGCCTATCTCGATCAAAATAATAATTGGGCATACTCCGTCGGTGGTGGACCAGTCTGATGCAGCTTGGGTGGCATCGGGAACCGCTACCTTGGAAGCTGCGCTGTTGAATATACCCCATGTGTTGGTATATCGAACCGGCGTGTTAACCTATCGCGTTGCAAAAGCGGTCCTTGATATTTCGCATGTAGGGTTAGTGAACATTTTAGCAGACCGAGAGGTGTGCCCAGAGTTGATTCAAAGGGAAGCGCACCCGGATGCCTTGGTCGATCGGTTGATGCCGCTGTTAGAAGAGGGGACGCCCCGGCGTGAGATGATGGAGGGATTTGCGTCGGTTCGCGAGATACTGGGAACCAAGTCGTCTGCGGATGCGGTTGTTCAGCAGGTGCTTAAAGCTTATTCCGCGGGATAGAGCTTTTGTTCAAATTCCTTCAGTCGACGTCCTTCGAGGGGGTTTTCTTGACCCTCTAGCATGGCGCGAATCGCGGCGAGTTCATGATCTGAGAATCGAGCTCCGTTGACCATGTGGCGTTCAAATGAATCGTAGGCCAGCGGGCAAACCGCTTTGACGATTTGTGCCATCGCTCGCCCGTATTCTTGGATCTCCCATTGCGCATGATGATCCATGCGAAGGCGTAAAAAATGGAACATATTTTTGAGGTCCATTTGCCAGTACCATTCGGTGTAGGTGGAGAGGGGGAGGTTGATCCGTGCGAGTTCGCGCGCGATATCATCATCAATCATCTCTTCATAATTTTTGTAGACGGTTTCTTGGTCTTGCGCCAAAAGCGCCACCACTTTTTCGCGCAGTTCAGGTGGCACATCGTTTACGTCTCGCCCTTGTTTATTGTCTTTGCTTTGGAAGTTGATGTGTTGAGGCTCTGGAACATAGAACTCGTCTTTGATAACGGAATAGCGACCTGATATTTCATTGAGGCGGGCGGTGCGGTGACGAATCCACTGGCGTGCCACAAAGATAGGCATTTTGGCATGGAACTCAAAAACAACGTGCTCGAAAGGAGAGGTGTGTTCGTGGCGCAGTAGATAATCGATCAAGCCGGCATCTTCGCGTAAGGTTTTGGTGCCTTCGCCATAGGAGACGCGAGCGGTTTGCACGATGCGTGCATCGCTTCCCATATAATCGACCAGCCGAACGAAGCCGTGGTCTAGAACCTGAATCTCTTTATCAAGAATTTCTTCTCCTGCCGGAACGGTGATATGTGCCATCTATCTTCCTCTCTAATCAAAACGTTGCGTGACTGTATGCTCTCGTGAGTGGTGTGACAATAAAATGTGATCAAAAGAGCACGATTGATTCGAGCTTTTTCGGTTATGAGGTTGAATCTCGTTCTAAATAGCGGTAGTTAACTTTCTTTCGAGTGATCATCATTAGGAGTGAATTATGAATATTTTACATGTGTGTGCGAATCCGAAGCCAACGGAAGAGTCGATTTCAAAGCAGATTGCTTCGGCATTTTTTGGGAAGTTGATTGAGTTAAAGCCTGAAGTAGAGCTGGTGAATGTGGATCTATATGACGAAAAGCCTCCGTTCTATAGCTACGATCTTTACAAGCGGGCTTGGTATCCGGTTTTTAATGAAGGATATGAACCTTCAAAGGTCGAAGAGATGTCGTTGAACTATGCAACCGGGCAAATTGAAAAGTTCAATGCGGCGGACGTGTTGGTTTTAACAATGCCGATGTGGAATTACAGCGTGCCTGCGATTATGAAAGCGTGGATCGATCAGATTTTATTACCTGGGCATACATTCTCGATCAGCAAGGAAGATGGGGTTCAGGGGCTACATAACATCAAGCGGATTGTCATGCTGGTTTCTTCCGGTGGCATCTACAAGGAAGATGATGACCGTGATGCGTTAACGCGTCAAATCCGGCATGGATTTGAATTTATCGGGATCAATGAAATAGACGTGGTGTGGGCGGAAGGCCAAAACCCACTCTTCTTTGATAACAGCGAAGAAAACAAGGCGGTTGCCATGGAAGCCGCGACAGAAGTAGCGGAAGAGATTGCTGAAATCGAGCTTTAAGAATCAACGAATGAGATGAGTTGTTTTACGAAAATTTGTGGCATTACCACCGGAGAAGATCTGGAGGCGGTTGCGGCGCTTCAGCCGGATGCGGTGGGGTTTATCCAATGGCCGAAGTCGACACGATATGTGGAGCCTGAAAAGGTCGGTGAGTGGGAGACGCCGGAAGGGATGCGGCGCGTCGGGGTTTTTGTCTGCCCGAATGAGCGGGAATTGGCGCATGCCATTCAATATGGTCGTTTTGATACGGTTCAGGTTCATCGCATTCCGGATAATTGGTGGGCCGATCGTGATTTTTTCCAAGGGATCGAGTTTTGGAGCGCGATGAAACCGGAAGAGTTATACTTTGCGGAGAGCTATTTCCCCTTCGATCAATATGTGCTCGATTCTTATAATCCCGATACGGTGGGCGGCACGGGTGAGCTGTGCGATTGGGAAAAATCAGCGCAATTGGTGAAGGCAATCAAGCAGCCGATTCTTTTGGCGGGCGGGTTGTCGCCCGAAAATGTGGTGGAGGCGGTGAAGACCGTGGCACCGGCAGGTGTGGATGTGAGCTCTGGGGTCGAGGGTGAGCCCGGGAAAAAAGATCTCGCTAAGGTGGAAGCCTTTCTACGTGCTGCTCGAGGCTGCTAATGGCCACGCGCGTGGCGCCCAGTATGACTGGATATTTGCATCTGGGTCATCTTTATCATCTCTTGTGGGTCTATGCTTATGCCGAGCGTATGGGAGTGCCAGTTTGCTTGCGGATTGAGGACCATGATCGAAGTCGGGCGCGTCCGGCGTATGAAAAAGCGTTGTTTGCCGACCTAGCGGCATTTGGAATGGCGTGGCGGGGTGATGTGCTGCGGCAGCAGGATGATGTGACGTTTTATGACCAGCAGGTAGCAATGCTGCAAGATGCGGGCTTGGTCTATGGGTGCGCGTGTTCGCGGCGGGAGCTGGCCGACCTGCAGCTTGCAGGTGCGCCAGAACTGTTTTACCCCGGTAGGTGTTCAGAGAAGAAGTTGCCGTTGGAAGGGCATACAGTTCGGTTCCGGGTGGGACCGGATCGGATGAGGTTTAAGGATGAGCGGCTTGGATGGCAGGAGCACGTGCCCGCGCAACAGTGTGGTGATTTTGCCATCCGAGATCGGACTGGGCAGTATACTTATCAGTTTTGTTGTGTCTGTGATGATATTCAGCAAGAGATACGTCATGTGGTACGGGGCGAAGATGTGCTGCCTAGCACGGGGCGTCAGCTTCAACTTTTCCATGCTTTTGATGCACCGGCTCCGACCTACCTACATCATCCGTTGTTGTGCGATGAAGCGGGAAATAAATGGAGCAAGAGGCAGCATGCGGTCAGTCTCCGTTCTCGATTAGAGAAGGGGGTCTCACCGGAGCAGTTGTTGGCGGAGGCGGTCGGTCTACACCAGCCGATTTCGCTCGCAACCGCTCTTGAATGCGTAACGGGTCAGTTGAATCAATCGGCTTCCTGATGCAATCTACTTGAATTTCAACCGAATAGTCGTAAGTGTTGAAGTTTTGAGTGGAGTAGAGATGAAAGCAACCCAGCCCGATAATAAAGGTCATTTTGGAAAATACGGCGGCATGTATGTGCCGGAGACGCTGATGGAGCCGCTAAATGAGCTCACTCGTGTGTTTAAACAAGCGAAGAAAGATCCCTCGTTTAAGAAGGAGCTACGGCATTGTTTGCGGGAGTATGTGGGGCGGCCAACGCCCCTATGTTTAGCGGAGCGGATGACGGAGGAGCTGGGCAGCGCTCGGATTTACCTTAAACGAGAGGATCTTTGCCATACCGGAGCGCATAAGATTAATAACGCGATGGGTCAGATTCTGCTGGCGAAGCGGATGGGGAAAAAGCGCATTATTGCTGAGACCGGTGCGGGGCAGCACGGGGTTGCTACGGCGACGGTTTGTGCGATGTTTGGTTTTGAATGCCGCATATATATGGGGCGGATTGATATGGAGCGACAGGCGCTGAATGTATTCCGCATGCGGAGTATGGGTGCAGAAGTAGTTCCGGTAACAGTCGGGCAAGAGACGTTAAAAGAGGCGGTCAACGAGGCGATGCGGGATTGGGTCACGAATGTGCGGACCACCCATTATATTATTGGGTCGGCGTTGGGATCGCATCCGTATCCGTTGATGGTGCGAGAGTTCCAGAGTGTGATTGGCCGGGAAGCACGTAAACAAATTTTAAAGCAGGAAGGTCGACTGCCGACAGCGATCGTGGCTTGTGTGGGTGGCGGAAGTAATGCCATTGGCATCTTTCATCCATTTATTAAAGACGAAGGCGTTCGTCTAATCGGGGTTGAAGCTGGCGGATTTGGCGTGGAAGGAAATATGCATGCGGCTCGGTTCGCCCAAGATCAAGTGGGGATTTTACAGGGCACGAAGACGTATGTATTGCAAGATCCGGACGGGCAGATTGCACTCACTCACTCCATCAGTGCCGGTATGGACTATGCGGCGATTGGTCCGGAACATAGTTTGCTCCGCGACTTGGGTCGGGCAGAATATCCGTTTGTAACCGATGAAGAAGCGGTGCATGGATTTGATAAGTTATCGCAGTGGGAAGGGGTCCTTCCCGCGCTAGAAAGTTCGCATGCGGTCTCTTGGATGATTCGCGAAGCCGGTACCTTTACGAAAGATGATCTCGTGATTCTGAATGTGTCGGGAAGAGGCGATAAGGAGGGGCAACAGAGCGCCGAATGGAAAGCGGAGCAAGGCAGCGAGCATGGCGCTTAAGAGCATGACAGGTTATGGAGAAGGGAGCGCCACGGGTGGTGGCTTCCGAATTGCTGTTGAACTCAGCTCGGTGAATCGAAAGCAACTTGATATTCAGGTGGCTCTGCCGCGAGCCCTTCAGGCGTTTGAGTCAGGCATGCATACGCTTATTCGAGATCTTTTTTCTCGCGGCCGTATCAGCGGTAGCGTTCGGTTGGAGAGTATCAAAGGATCTGCCACGCGGGTGGTCATGGATCCGTCTTTGGCATCTTCCTATGTCGAGGCATTAGAGCGTCTTTCGAAGACGCTAGGCAGCTGCGAGCCGATCCAACTTGAGACATTGGCGCGAATGCCCGATGTGCTACAGGTGGAGGCAACACTTCCGAAAAGCGAGGAGTTAGGCGTGTTGTTCACGCGTGCAATGGAGAAAGCGCTTCGTGCTTTGAAAAAGATGCGTTCTGCTGAAGGACGAGAGCTTGAGCTCGATTTACGTGATCGAATCGACCAATTGGAAGCGATGCGAAATGAACTGATTGCGCGGGCGCCTGAACTGACGGCTGCGTATCGAACGCGTCTGTTGGCACGATTAGCAGAGCAGGGGTTAGAGGAGTGGGCGGAGGATGAGCGCATCATTCGAGAGGTGGCGTTGTTTGCTGACCGGAGCGATATTACCGAGGAGCTGATTCGTTTGCGGAGCCATCTAAAACAGATGCGAAGTCATTCACGCTCGAAAGAACCCGCCGGTCGTCCTCTCGATTTTCTTTGCCAAGAAGTGTTTCGTGAAATTAATACGATTGGATCAAAAGCATCGGATTCACTCATCACCCAAACGGTTGTTCAGTTCAAAACAGAATTAGAGCGTATCCGTGAACAGATTCAGAATGTGGAGTAGGCATGCAAGAAGGAGCCCCTCCAACACATCCGGGTTTAACGACTCCGCCGCCGTTGCCTATGCGCACGGAGCGCCCTTTATTGATCGCGGTTTCTGCGCCGTCGGGCACAGGTAAGACTACGTTGTGCAATCGTCTTGTTGCGGAACGTTCGGAGATGGATTATTCGATTTCATGCACAACTCGGGCTCCACGAGGCGAGGAGCAGGATGGGGTTGATTATTATTTTTTATCTGATCGCGAGTTTAAGAAGCGTGTTCGCCGAGGCGAGTTTTTGGAACATGCGAAAGTGCATGGAAATCGATATGGCACCCTGGTAGATACCATTCAATTCGCGATGGAAGAGGGGCGACATATTATTTTGGATATCGATGTGCAGGGCGTTAGCCAGATTCGAAATGCGTTGGCGCAGATGGAGGAGCGCAGTTTGATCCGTCGCGGGTTTCTGGATATCTTTATTGAACCACCTTCGTTGGAGGTCTTAGAGCAGCGCTTACGTACGCGAGGGACTGATAGTGAGAAAGTCATTCAACAACGGCTCAAGAATGCGACCGGTGAAATACAGGAAGCACCCAAATATGCGCATCGAATTATGAATGAACAGATCGACCAAGCATACATTTCGTTGTGCGGTATTATTGATGCTTGCGTTTAAAGAGCGCAGCAATATCTTCTAGAATCAGCATCAGCGAGGGGATGAGTAGCAGGGTAATGACGGTGGCAAAGAGAATGCCGAACCCTAGTGAGATCGCCATTGGAATGAGGAAGCGTGCTTGCCGGGAGGTCTCAACAATCATGGGCATCAATCCAAAGAAGGTGGTTAAGGTGGTCAGGATGATGGGGCGGAAGCGCTGAATACCTGCACTGCGTACCGCTTCATGCAGGGCCAAGCCTGCTCGGCGACGTTGGTTGGCAAAATCGATGAAGACCAGTGCATCATTCACGACTACACCCGATAGCGCCACCACCCCAAAGAGGCTAATGAGGCTTAGACTATAATTCAGCAACAGATGTCCGAGCACCGCACCGACAATCCCAAATGGGATGCTGACCATGATAATTAATGGTTGTGCATAACTATTGAACGGGATTGCTAATAATACATAGATGAGTAGCAGGGCAACCAGTAAGCCTTTTATCAGCCCATCGACGCTTTCACGTCGATCGGCTTCTCGCCCTTCGAAGGAGTAGGAGAGGCCGTTATATTTTTGTAGAATCGGGGGGAGCAAGTCGTCTTGAAGGGCGGTGAGAATTTGAGGGGTTTGGTCGACGGGCTCTACATCACCTGAGACCGAGACAACGCGTTGGCCTTCGCGTCGAACGATTGAGGTATAGGCGCGCCCTCGTTTGGCTTCTGCGACCTCTCGCAAGGGCACCTCAATGCCCGCAGGGGTTCGGATGATCAGCTCTTCTAGGCTGAATTCACTCTTTCGTTCTTCGCGTGGCAGGCGAACTTTAATCTTAATTTCGTTTCGGCCGCGCTGTTGTCGAATAGCTTCGGCGCCATAGTATGAGTTGCGCACTTGCCGTGCGACTTCTCGGGATGTGAGTCCGAGGCTTCGGCCTGCGGGGAGAATGGAAAAGTCGATTTGTTCTTTGCCGGGTGTAAACCCGTCATCAATATCCCGTACGATGGGATACGCTTGTAGCGCATCAGCCAACTCTTGGCTGGCGGCTTCGAGCACTTGCATGTTGCGATGGGAGAGGTCGACGCTAAAGGCGTCTTGATTTCCACCTGGGCCTCCGCTGTTCGAACGGAAGCGAATGCTTTTCAAGCCTTTGATTCCTCGTGCTTCTGCTCGCCAGCGTTGAGCAAACTCTTCGGTTGAAATGGGTCGGTCGCTTGGTGGCAAGAGTTCATAGCGAATACGTCCGGCATGGCCTCCTCCTGGATTCATCCGTCCCCACGTTCGACCGCCTATGGTGGATTGAGCTCCTTTTACGACCGGGAGGCCAAACTCCTCTTCGATCTTCGCAATGGCGGCATCGCCGGCTTGTAGTAGTTGATCTTGAATGGAACGTGTATCTTCCACGGGAGAGCCATAGGGCAGGGTGTATGCACAGAGTGCGACGTCTGCCTCTACATTTGGGAACATTTCGAAGCCCATGCGCCCGCTTTTGACATACCCCAACGTCATAATTAAAATCATGATTCCCAGTGAGAGTGTGATGTAACGAGCGCGCAGAACTCGGTCGAGAAAGGGGCCATATATTTCTTTGGCAAAATACGAGAAGCGAGCGCTAAAAGATTCTTGGAAGGCGTGCAGTCTGCCGGTGCGTTTTCGATCGCTTTGATGGCCTAAGTGGGCGGGTAGAATAAAGAGTGATTCAACGAGTGAGATCAAAAATGTAGAGCAGACGACCAGCGGAATGACTCGGAAAAATTTACCCATTACGCCCGGCACAAAATACATGGGCATGAAGGCGACGATGTTGGTGATAATACTAAATGTTACGGGTAGGGCGATCTGCCGAGCCCCTTTGATGGCCGCTTGCAGGAAGGGCATTCCTTCTTGATGGTAATGATAAATGTTTTCGCCTACCACAATAGCATCGTCCACTACGATGCCGAGTGAGATTAGGAAGGCAAACATGGTAATCATGTTGAGGCTCACATCGGCGCCACTCATGAAGATGAAGGTGCCCATGAACGAAATCGGAATCCCGAGCATGACCCAAAAGGCGAGACGCATTTCAAGAAAGAGACTTAATAAAATAAAGACCAGTGTGAGCCCAAGTAGGCCGTTGCGAAGGAGCAAGCCCATCCGTCCGCGATAGGCATCAGCCCGACTGTCCCAGATGGTAAATTCGAGTCCTTCGGGCATGCTGCAACGGAGTTCAGCAATGACTTCCTCGACCGATTCTTCGATTGAGATGGGGGATTCTTGTCCCACTCGAAAGACGGTCAGTGAAACCGCGGGCTTGCCGTTGTAGAAGCTGAACTTGTCGCTTTCATCAAAGCCATCTTTGATGGTGGCAATATCTTCGAGTAAGAGCTTGGTTCCATCTGCCGCGGTTATAATGGGGATGCGGGCAAATTCTCGACCTACTTCACGGCGATCAGTGACCCGCACGAGAATTTCACCGCCATCGGTCCGCATGCTTCCACCTGGCAACTCGACGGAGCTCTGTGCAAGCAGTGAGGCTACCTGCTGAAGTGTCATGCCTAGTTCGCGTAGTTTTTGTTGTTTAATCTCAATGCTGATTTCATGGGCACGAACATTTTCTAGTTCGAGTTGTGTGATGCCGGGGTGTTGCAAAAGCCGGTCCCGAACCGTCTCTGTTAGTTCCCGGAGTGTGGTGGGAGAGACATCGGCTGAGACGATTAAATCGAGTACTGGGCGTTTGAGATTTACGATGCTGATCGTGGGTTCTTCTGCATCGAGTGGGAAGGTTCGAATACGATCGACGGCATTGCGAACATCATCTGCAACACGGTTGACGTCTGATTTTTCTAATACTTCTGTTCGGACGGTTCCGCTGTTTTCGTTCGCATAAGAAATCACGCGTTTTACGCCGTTCAATCCGCGAACTGCTTCTTCAATTGCTAGGAGAATGCCTTGCTCGACTTCGTCCGGACTGGCGCCAGGATAGACAACGGTAACATAGACTTCGTCTAGTTCTGCATTGGGAAGAAATTCTTGTTGGACGCGGGTGGCAGCAAAGATGCCGCCGATGATCAAAATGATCATCAGGATATTCGCGGCGACTGGATTAGAGGCCATCCAGGCGATAGGGCCTTTGCGTTCTTCAACGTTCATTCATGGCTTCCGTTTTGAGGGGGCGGTCGTCTGTTTTGTTGCTGTTGTTGACGGGGCGTCCGGGAACTGGAGCGGCGATATCCGAGATAATCAAATTCGATGCAGCTGGAAGTCCGCGAACAAGAATGGAATCACTTTCGCGGAATACGACTTCCACAGGTTGAATGGCGAGAGTGCCGTCTTGATCGAGCCAAACTTTATTGTTTTCACGTAAGGATTTGCGGGGAATACGGGTTACGTCTTTGAGTGATTCACCTTGAATAATGACTTCGACATATTCGCCTAAAAGGAGGGGTTTTTCATTGGGCGTTTTTTGGCCAAGGGGGTCTTCCACTGAAATGATCACTCGAGCCATGCGTCCGTTGGGCTCTAGGGAGCCTGTCAGTTTAATGACTTCACCTCTGTATTTCGTGCCAGTTGTTGAGCGAACCGTTACAGGGCTGCCGGGAAATTGAATCCATTTGAGTCGATCAATGGGTACGGAGGTTTCGATGTGATACCGGTCTGTCGAAGTCAATAAGGCTAATGGAACTTGTTGGTTCACTTGTTCGCCAAGATCGACATAGCACTCTCGAACGAGTGTATTAAAGGGGGCGCGTCTCGTGGTTCGTTTTAGGTCTAGTTGGGCGCGTTTCAATTTTGCTTTAGCGGCAGCAACGGCGGCTTTACTCGCATTTAAATGGGGGATTCGCAATGCCAGTGATTTTTCTTGATCGGTCGCATCGTCGGCTTTTAGCAAGTCCCACTCATGACGAGCAATATCTTGTCGACCTAGCTCAAGTTCATGTTCAAATTGAGCGGTTGCATAGGTTGCTTCCGTTACTTTGAGGGCCAGTTCATAGTTGGCTGGGTCGGTTTGTAAAATCATATCCTCTTGAGGGATCAGACCGCCCTCAATGAACTGTTCATTAACTGATACAATTTTGCCAGAAACCGGCGTGCGTAAGACCACTTGTTCGGCAGGTTCTACAATGCCGGCTAGTTCTAGCATAACGTGTTCATCGCTAAGCACAACGGATTCAGTTTCAATTAAGATAGCTTGTCGTTGCGGTTGATTACGCTCTGCTTCGGGGGCGGTTGAAATTAATATGCGAGCAAGTAGTAAGCCTACGAGTAAAATGAGTATACAGAGAATAATCGTTTTAGTTTTTTTCATGTGATTCTCCTGGTTCTTCGAGTTGTTTCATCCAGTGACCGCCGAGAGCTTTTGAGAGATTGATGCGGTAGTTAATTTGATCGGCTTGGGCGGAAATTTCAAGACGTTCTAATTGCTGCAATGTGTTTAATTGGAAGAGGACGGTTGTATATTCAATAGCTCCATTTCGATAGCGACTGACGGCTTCATCATAGGCTTGCTGTGCCGCTTCGAGCCGGACCGCTAATGCGGCGGTATAGGTCGCCTGTGTCTGTTCTAGATTGAGAGCTTGTTCTACTTCGTTGATGGCTTGAATCACAGTGGCTCGATAGGTGGCCACGGCTTCGCGAAGAGCGGCTTGTGCACGCTCGGTTGCGGCCCGGCGTCCGCCGGCATCAAACAGCGGGGCGCTCACGCTGCCGACTAAGGTGCTTAACCAATTATCAAAAAGTTCTTCTGCGCTGCTTTCAGTTGATTCGATCCGTCCGCTCAGTCGAATGGCGGGTAGACGGTCGGCTCGAGCGGCGGCAACGCGCCAACTGGCTGCATCTAGGGCCGTTCGTGCACGCTGCACATCGGGGCGTTGTTCGAGTAATGTGGCGGGGATGCCTAGTGGAGGAAGAGGTGGAAGATCGCAGAGGGCGGTACTTTTAATTGCGATTGGTTCCGTTTTGCCAAGGAGGGCGGCGAGTTCGAGTTCGGCGGCTCGCTCAGCTCGTTCAGCGAGGGGGATTAAGGCCGCTGTGGCTTCAACCGTTTGTCGTTGTTGGAGAACCGCGAGTCCGGTTGAGAGGGATTTGCGGAAGCGAAGTTCAATTAACTCTAATGAGGTGCGGTTGGCTTCGAGTTGCTCGCGAAGAATGGCCAGTTCCATTCGGCGAGCAATTAAGCTGTGCCAGCGGGTTGCCACCTCGGTGCTCAGGCTCATCGCCGCAGTCTCTACGGCTAAGCGCGCACCTTCTGCATCTAATTGGGCTGCGGCTTGAACGGCGTTCACGCGTCCCCAGAGATCGAGTTCATAACTGGGCACAGCAGCGCCTCCACTCCATTGGTTGTTGTCGACGCTCGTGTTGATGGCTTCGGTGCGGGTGAGCCCGCCGGTTAGATTGATAGAGGGGAGTCGGGCGGCACCCAGTCGTTTTGCCGTTGCATCGGCTTGTGTAAGTCGTGCCCATACTTGTTCAAGAGAGGGATTATGGGCCAGTGCCTGATGGATCAATTCGTCTAGCTCTGGGTGGTTAAATGTGAGCCACCAGGCTTCTTCAACCACAGTGCTTTCGGCCATGGTTGGTGTGGAGTATGTGGCGGGCAGGGAGATGGTATCGAGCGGGATGGTGGGTTTTAGGAGCGCACAGCCGTTGCATAGCAAAAAGCTTATCATGATAATACATTGATTTATTCGCATTCAGAAACCCCTAATCGATGCGAGAGGGTAGAATAGTGTCGATGGGTTGTCAAACGACACCCCTTCACGGATTCGTTCTGCTTTTGCGGTTTCCCTTCGCAGAGAAAGCGAGTAGGTTTTGGCTCCATGTCCGAAGTTATTACCAACCGCGCTCGTCGCCAAGCTCTCTTAAGGGTGGCGTGGCCTTTGATTATTAACTCCGGTAGTTTTGCTTTGCTAAACTTTTTTGATCGGCTTTTCTTGTCGTGGTATAGCGAAGCTTCTTTTCGCGCTTCGCTGCCTGGGGGCATTCTTTTTTTTACGTTTGTGTGTGGCTTTATGGCGCTCGCTGGGATCACCAATACATTTGTCGCCCAGTTGGCTGGACGAGAGGATAGGGAGGGAGCCGCGGTCGCTACCGCGCAAGGAATCTTTTTTGCGTTGCTCGCGATTCCGATCATCTTGTTGTTGGCGCCAATCGGGGTGGGGGTGTTGCGGTTGGTGGGCCATGTGCCTGAGGTGCTGGTTCTCGAAGAGCAGTATATGCGCATCCTGCTTTTTGGGGGTGGCGGAATGGTGCTTTCGTCTGCCATTAGCTCGTTTTTTTCTGGACAGGGGCAAACCCGTGTGGTGATGGGTTGCAATGTTTTGGCGAATGGAATCAATATTTTCATGAACTACCTGTTCGTTTTTGGTTGCTGGGGCTTACCGGAAATGGGTATCGCGGGTGCAGCTTGGGCGAGCGTTATTGGTTCGTGGAGTGCGCCACTTTTCTTGGGGATCATCTATTTTAATCGATGGCATCGTGAGTCGTTCGGAACCGTTCGATGTCTTCGTCTAGATCGCCCGCTTTTTCTGCGGATGCTTCGTTTTGGTTTGCCGTCTGGGGTCCATTTCTTCACCGAAGTGGCGGCTTTTTCGGTATTTGTTTTATTGATTGGTCGACTGGGTGATCTTGCGCAGTTTGCGGGTAATATTGCGCTTAGTATTAATTTAATCGCATTCATGCCGATGATCGGGATGGGCCTTGCGGCGTCGATTCTGGTCGGGCAGTGTTTGGGTCGTGACGATGCTGCTGAAGCAGCTCGCTATGGTTGGACTGCTCTACAGATGGGGTTGGCTTATATCAGTCTCATTGGAGTCTCTTTCATTCTGATTCCCGATCTCTATCTCGCCATCTTTTCTGCGGAAGCGAATAGTTTTGATTTTGCTGCGCTTCGCGAGGCGGTTCGCTATTTATTGATTATCTTAGCAGTTTGGGGCTTGCTGGATGCGGCTTCGTTGATTCTTTCTGGAGCCCTCAAAGGTGCTGGAGACACTCATTTTGTGATGCGTTATCAAGCGATTATTGCGTGGGGTATTTTTGTGCCTGGGCAGTTGATTTTGATTGTGGGCTATGAGGCGCATCACCTGCTCTGTTGGGGGTGGGCGCTTCTTTATATTGGCTTGCTTGGTGGCGGATATACATGGCGGTTTGCGTCTGGAAAATGGAAATTAATCAAGCTGTTGGATAAAAGGCCTGTCGTATCTCCTGTTGTTGTGATTCGCTCAAGGAGTCCTGAAAGATAGTCGTTGCGGAATGTATCAGGTTTAATGGCATCGGAGACGATGACCGTTTCTTTTGCGCATCCGCTATACAAACGGGGTTCTATGGGATTTAGAATCTGAAGGTAAGGGAGGGCAATTGACGTTATTCAATCACAAATCCATCCGTAATAGTAAAAGTAGGTGTATTGCCGCTTGGCCCCATAAAACGTATGATTATATCAACTATATTGGGAGCTTGATTGGCTGGAATGGTAAGATCAAATGTAGTTGTGAATCGATTCACCCTGACAATATTGCTGATATTATTTGTATTTATATTACCAACCGTAAGCTCATGTACAGGAATCGATACTCCTGAAGTATGCTGAAGGGGTGGAACCGACCTGCCAAAGTCATCATTATTTAATGTAATTGTTATGGAAACTATTTCGCCAGGATGACCCGAAGAGGGTGAAACATAGAGGTTTGTTATCACGGTGTCGATCGAGTCATGCATATCAACACCTGAATCATAACCCTCGTCATCATAGGCATCAGCACGTTCTATTATGACTCGGTAAAACCCACTTTGAGAATAGGTATTTGAGTGCGTAAATTCAAAGTGATGAGAACTCGAAGTAAGATTCGTGATCAGCGTTGAAAAGCCATCGGTGAGATTGGTAGAAAATTCGATCTTATAGTGACCACCTTCAGCTCCGTCAAATTGTAATTTACAATGATCGGAAAGTGTCAAAAGAGTTGCTTTAATTGCAGATTCAGCCCCGCCTTCAGCAAATATGACGATAGTCTGTGCCAGTTCATTAACAGATCCTCCGGAGGGGGTTCCATAATAGGCTCTGCCAATATTATACGGGAAAACAGGTGTTCCATCATCTTCACAAGTTATGAAGTACGCGTATGTTCCATTTGGGAAGTCAGGGGTAATGCAAAACCTTCCATTATGCTCATCTAAGTCGAAGTCAATGCCTTGTGTTAATCCTACATCGCCCATGTATTCATAATCTTCTATGTAGTGCCCGATGGGAAATTGTGTGGTTATATTGGGGCCATATTCCGCTGTAGATAAAGTGGGTTTAGCATACATCCTTGATGCCCAATCTGGATAGGATGTTCTATCTGTCATGACTCTTTTTTGATATCCCGAAGTCATTCGCTTAATGCCGCTCTCACTGTTATTGGCGTCTGCGTATCCATAAGGGCCATAGACTGGATAACCATCTGAAACCCATCCTATGATGGGCGAGTGATGGGTTGGAATGCCCACTTTCTCGGTGTAGGTATTATTTTCATGATATTCAACATGATCATCGAGCAGATATCTCAACGCAGTAGGGTTGGCATGGTAATGATATGTGTCAGAAGCCTGGTGTGCATTTGCAGAGTCGAAGGTAACCCGTTCGTTTTCATAAGCATCTCTATTCCATATACCATCACCCCTTCCATTTCCGCCATTGGGAGTGCCGTCCGTTCCGAGATTATTGATATACGAAAAGGCATCCCTACAATCAAACATAGCGACTCCGTCTACGAAGTAACCAATCGCACCTCCAGAGGTAATTTCATAAGCGGAAGAGGATGAGGAGGCGGTTCGTGGGAATCTATATATGGCGGCAACATTGGCTGGGAAATTTGGGAATAGTTGTGTGTTCGCTTCATTCAAATACCATGGACCCATGATATGATGCCCCAACCCTGTCGTTCGAATGTAGACCCAATCTTCTGAGTAGGAGACTTCGTTGACTCCAGAATAAGTAGGTAACGCCTGAACACCAGCGCCCTGGCTCCAGGTATGAACTTCATTATGATTTTCCTCATCATCATGGGACTCAAACAATTCAGCATACGTGCTTGATTGATCAATCAGCCATGAATAAAGAAGAGGCTCTGCGTATGTAGGAACGCTAAGAATGAGTATTGGAAGTATTCTTCTTATAGACATCATTACTGAGTTAGCGCTCGTCGGATAATCTCTTCAACGGTCATTTTGGGGGTGAGTTCTTTGGCGACGGATTTGACTTTATTGGCGGCGGTTTCGGCGGGTTGGCCCAGGGCCTGAAGGGCGAGAGCTGCATCTCGGAGGCGGTGATCGCCTTGGGGTTCGGTGGTGGTTGCAAAGGCGTCTAACTGATCGCCTTTTCCGAAGCGATCGCGAAGTTCCACAACGATGCGTTCAGCACTTTTTTTGCCAATCCCGGAGATGGAGCAGATGGTTTTGATGTCGCCGGTGATGATGGCGCGACGCATTTCGCTGACGGGGAGCCCGGAGAGGGCGGCGACAGCAATTTTGGGACCGACGCCGTTGATGGTGAGTAGGTGGGTAAACATTTCGCGTTCGCTTTCGGTCATAAAGCCGTAGAGTTTTTGGTCGGCTTCGGTGATGTGGTGATGGATGAGCAAGCGACAGATTTTATTTTGCTCGGGGAGACGGTCGTAGCTACTGAGTGGGATGGTGACTTCATAGCCGACGCCTCCGCAGTTGAGGACGATGCGAGCAAGCTCTTTGACTTCTAGAGATCCTTCAAGGAATGCAATCATGCTATGAATGTAGCGAATGGGCACGGAAGCTGGCAAGGGGCAATCGAAGCGTCCGGGCTACTTTTCTCTTCAAGAGGAGTCTTTTTTTAATCAGTAGTTATACGGTATGAGTCGGTTAGGGTTGCTTTTCCGCTGTAAACGGCTATGTTGCGCCGAGTTTTTTAAAGGAGCCTTATGGAACTTCGCAATATAGCCATTATCGCACACGTAGACCACGGCAAGACGACGTTGGTGGATGAGATTATTAAGCAGGCAGAGTTGTTTCGTGATAACGAGGCGATGAAGACGTGTCTTCTGGATAGTAATGATCTGGAGCGGGAGCGGGGCATTACCATTCTCTCGAAGAATATCAGCGTGAATTATCGAGGCACAAAAATCAATGTGATCGATACGCCGGGCCACAGCGATTTTGGTGGACAGGTGGAGCGGGTGCTGAATTTGGCGGATGGCGTTTTGTTGTTGGTGGATGCGGCGGAGGGGCCGATGCCGCAGACGCGGTTTGTTTTGGATAAGGCGTTGCAGTTGGATTTAAAGCCGATTGTGGTGATTAATAAAATCGATAAGCCGGATGCTCGCCCGGATGCAGTACATGATTTGGTGTTTGATCTGTTTGTGGAGTTGGATGCAAGCGATGAGCAGCTGGATTTTCCTTTCCTTTATTGCAGTGGAAAAGATGGTTGGGCGGCGCGGACCTTAGAGGCGTCGCGGGAATCGATGCAGCCGTTGATGGATGCGGTATTGGATGATATTCCGGCGCCGCCCCTGCGTGAGGGTCCGGTACAGATGCAGGTGACGTCGATTGATTACAATGATTATGTAGGTCGAATTGGAATTGGTCGGGTTTTTCGGGGTTCGATGGGCGTGAAGGATGCGTTGGTGCATATTCGGCGGAATGGTTCGCAGCAAGGGACGCGGTTGAAACAACTGTTTACTTTTGAGGGGCTCGGTCGAAGCGAAGCGGAGTCGGTTCCGTGTGGTGATTTGTGTGCGGTGGTGGGGATTCCGGATATTGATATTGGGGATTGTTTGTGTGCGGAGGAAGCTCCAGAGGCATTGCCACCGATTAAAGTAGATGAGCCAACGCTTTCGATGACGTTTAGTGTGAATGATTCACCGTTCTATGGACAGGATGGGGAGTTTGTGACGAGCCGCCATTTGCGGGACCGTTTGTTCAAGGAGACGGAGCGGGATGTGGCGTTGCGAGTGGAGGAGATGGATGGCGATGCGTTCAAGGTGAGCGGGCGTGGGGTTTTGCATCTCTCTATTTTGATTGAAAATATGCGTCGCGAAGGATTTGAGATGTCGGTGGCGCAACCGCAGGTGATCATTAAGGAAGTGGATGGGAAACGCCACGAACCGGTGGAGTTGTTGCATGTAGATGTGCCGGATGAGCATTCAGGAAAGATTATTGAAGTGGCGGGAGTTCGGCGCGGAGAAATGGTAGACATGCAGATACATGGAAATCGTAAAACCATTCAGTTCCATATACCAACTCGAGGCCTCATTGGGTTACGCTCGAAAATGCTAACCGCATCGGCAGGAGAGGCCATTGTGACGCATAGATTTCTTCGCTATGAACCTTTTAAAGGTGAGATTGCTCAGCGATTGAATGGGGTGTTGATTTCACAGGGCAAGGGGCCATCGGTTGCATTTGCGATAGATGGACTGCAGCAGAGAGGGATCTTTTTTGTTAACCCCGGTGAGGATTGTTACGAGGGCATGGTAGTGGCAGAACATTGTCTAGATAATGATTTGGTCGTAAATCTGCAAAAAGCGAAACAGTTAACCAATGTAAGAGCAAGCGGAACGGACCGTGCTATGAAGATTGCTCCTGCACAGATAAAAAGTCTTGAAGAAGCCTTAGAGTATATCGACGGGAAAGAGTTAGTCGAAATTACCCCCAAATCCATTCGGATGCGTAAAAAATTATTAACAGAGAATGAGCGTAAACGTCAAAAACGCATCAAAGATAAAAGCTGATTACTCATATATTCCTCACAAAAATAAACCATAGAGTTTACTTTTTATAGGAGGTAAAGAAGTGAATTTTTTTGAGCGTTATTGAACCATATGGGTTGCAGTCTGCATGCTGCTGGGAGTGGCTATCGGGAGATTTTTACCGAAAGTTCCTGTTATGTTACTTTTAGTAAGGTATGAAAATAAAACACGATCTTCTTTTCAGGCAGCTTAAGTTTGATTAACGAAGGAGCCACATTAGATATGAGTGAAAAAATAAAGATACTTTACTTATGTACGGGGAATTCATGCCGATCGCAAATGGCCGAGGGGTGGACGCGCGCCTTGAAAAGCAATCAGGTTGAAGTGTTTTCGGCGGGGATTGAAACGCATGGACTCAATCCATATGCGGTGGCAGTGATGGCAGAAGCGGGCGTGGATATTTCGGAGCAGCAGTCGCAGTTGTGGGAGGCATTCGTGGAGCAGGAGCTGGACTGGGTGGTGACGGTGTGTGGGCATGCCCATGAGTCGTGTCCGGTGCTTCCGGTGGGTGTGCGGGTGAAGCATGTGGGGTTTGAAGATCCGCCTAAGTTGGCGCGCGGTATGGCGGAGCAAGGGGCTTCGGAAGAGGAGCAGTTGAAGCCGTATCGGCGCGTGCGGGATGAGATCCGTGATTTTGTGGAGACCTTGCCGGGGAGTTTGGAGTCGGAAGTGCGTAAGCTAGGTTCGCTTGATATACCGGACTGCTCGCAGTGTTCGGGTTGTGGTTGATGTGGGCGTGTTTTGAGCGTAGGATTGAAAAATAGATTAAATTCACTTAACAGGGAGTTAATTATGCCATGTGGATGTGGAAGAAGTCCAACCGGTGAGTGCATTGGTTGGCATGCGTTATCCGAAGAGGAGTATCAGGAAAAGCTGGCTCAGTGGAAAGCGGATCACGGAAAATCAGAGGGCTCGGAAGAGTCGTGAGGGAAGCGGGCGTTTTGCCCGCTTTTTTTATAGGTGGGTGGTTTCGTCGATATAGATGATGGAGCGTTCTCCGTTGCGGTGGTGGTAGAGCTCGATCTGTTTGGCGAACCAGAAGTCGTCGATTTTTCGCAGGCGTTTGATGCGTAGGGTTTGAAGGCGTCTGCCTTTGGCATTGATCCGTTGAACCTCGAGAAGCATGGCCATCTCTTTTTCAATCCAGATGCGG
>ERZ802830.420-NODE-420-length-42141-cov-10.8053_pt1 | contig 42141 bp, 34 predicted proteins | sample MGYA00345654_ERZ802830 | MGnify/ENA primary metagenome ERZ802830 (study PRJEB30503, sample SAMEA104212375) | marine metagenome | biome: Westerlies Biome; feature: [SRF] surface water layer (ENVO:00010504) within the epipelagic zone...; material: water... | reverse complement strand
GTTGCCAATGGAAACAATTGCTCTAACCTAACCAAAGCAACATCAGCACGTTCCAGCTTATTTCTTTCCTCTAAAAGATCGTAGTAAAACTTCCCGGTAACGAAAACTAAGGTTTTTACTTTCTCAAGATCAACAAAAGTATCGTCGATTACAGGCTGAAAACTACCTTCAGTAAAATCATTAACAGACGAAACTGCCATTGGGTGTCTTAATAAACTCTTAGGGGTAAATACAATTAGAGGCTTTCTGAAATTAGATTTAATTTGTCGCCTCAATAAATGAAACATGTTAGCCGGTGTAGTACAATCAGCTACATACATATTATCCTTAGCACAAAGTTGTAAATAACGCTCCATCCTCGCAGAAGAATGCTCAGCACCTTGACCCTCATAACCGTGAGGTAACAACATCACTAATCCATTTTGCATTTTCCACTTATCCTCTGCTGAAGATATATACTGGTCAAGCATAATTTGAGCCCCATTACTAAAGTCCCCAAACTGAGCTTCCCATATGGTTAACGTTTTAGGTCGTGCCATTGCATACCCGTAATCAAAACCTACAACACCATACTCAGAAAGCAGCGAGTTGTAGACATAAAAATTACCTTGATTTTCAGATATGTTATTCAATAATAGGACTTCTTCTTCGCTATCTTCAACTTTCACAACAGCATGACGATGTGAAAAAGTACCTCGCTCAACATCTTGTCCAGACAACCTCACATCATAACCTTCATTAAGCAGAGTTCCATAAGCTAAATGCTCTCCCATAGCCCAATCAAGCTTATCTTCGTCATACATTTTCTGTCGCGATTCAACAAGGCGCTCAATCTTTCTGATGAATTTTTTATCAGATGGTAAATTTGATATAATTCTGGTAATTTCAGCCAAAGTCTCTTTACTACAACTGGTATCAAAATTAGCCATCATTTCCTTCTCGGTAGCCGTTGAAAAATCACGCCACTCATCTTGCATGAAAGGCGTAATAACGGTTTTATCAATCTTTCTAGAATCTTCAAGTTCTTCCTCAAGTGATGCCTTGTAATCTTTTTCTAACTGAACTATATAAGCTTTATCAATAATACCTTGTGCAATTAATTTATCCGCATAGAGATCTCTTGGGTTTTTATGTTTTGAAATGGCCTTGTACAATTTAGGTTGCGTAAACCTTGGTTCATCTCCTTCATTATGGCCATACTTTCTATAACCCAACAAATCAATAAAAACATCAGTTTTATATGTCATTCTGAAATCAAGCGCAAAAGATACTGCATGAACAACTGCTTCAACATCATCAGCATTAACATGTAAAACTGGAGACAATGTAACCTTAGCAACATCAGTACAATAAGTACTTGACCTAGCATCCAAATAATTGGTAGTAAAACCAATTTGATTATTTACTACAATATGTATAGTCCCGTTGGTTTTATAACCGTCTAATTTAGCCATTTGAACGACTTCATATACTATGCCTTGACCTGCTACAGCAGCATCACCATGGACAACTATCGGAAGTACTTTTGATGGATCTTCTTTATACTTGTGGTCTTGTTTAGCTCTTGTAATACCCTCTACAACAGCACCTACTGTTTCTAAATGAGAAGGGTTTGGTGCAATATTTAAATTTATTTTATCGCCGGCATCGGTTACACGATCACTGGTCCATCCCAAATGATACTTAACATCGCCATCAAACACCTTTTGCTCATAATCTTTACCGTCAAACTCACTAAAGATATCTTTAGCAGATTTACCAAAGATGTTGGTCAACGTACTTAAACGGCCTCTGTGAGCCATTCCCATAACAAACTCTTTAACTCCCATTGAGGCTGCTTTTTCAATTACAGCATCAAGTGCAGGAATTAGTGACTCCCCACCTTCAAGTGAAAAACGTTTTTGACCAACGTATTTTGTATGTAAAAAATTCTCAAAAGAAACTGCCTCGTTGAGTTTCTTTAGAATATGAAGTTTTTCATCTTTGGAAAAGTTAGGCTGATTATCATTAACATTAAGTTTGTCTTGTATCCATTGCCTTTGTTCTGGATTTCTGATGTACATATACTCCAAACCAATTGAATCACAATAGATACTTTCTAAATGCTTTATAATCTCTCTTAATGTTTTGCTTCCTATACCTAGAATGCTTCCAGCGTCAAAAACATCATCTAAATCAGACTCAGAGAGATTAAAATTTGAAAGCTTTAAAGTTGGCGTATATCTTCTTCGATCCCTAACAGGATTGGTTTTGGTAAACAGATGGCCTCTAGTGCGATAGCCATCAATTAATTTTACCACATTAAATTCTTTCTCTAAATGTTCAGGAATTTGAAAAGCCACACCATCACCAAGGGCACCATCTTCTAGAGCAGATTCAGTCCCAAAGTCATAGCCTTGAAAGAAGGCTCTCCAACTGGGTTCAATATCATCAGGATTGCTTAAATATTTATCATACAACTCAGCAAAATATGCTGTATGAGCAGCATTTAAAAAGGAATATTTATCCATTATATCGTTTGAGATTACTCTCTTAAAAATTTGAACAAAAATACAACTTTTGACAAAACATACTAAACAATTACTTCAATTATAAAGGGGTTTTTGCAAATTACTATTTGAAGTTCATAAAACTCTATGTAAATAAGATATAATACATTGAAATAATTAAGTTACGTTGGACCTATTTATAATGATTACGATACCAAACTTTCTCCCAAAATCTTAACAAAATTTCAAAGCAAATCTGCTCTGATAACATTACAAAATCTCCACCATTTAAACGCTTTAGTTTATATTCTGAAACATCAATAATATACTATAGCTTAAGATAGGAATCATAATCATTGTTTAGAAGTTCTAAAACTATATTTTGAACTTTTTCTTTGAGACAATTTGGTGAAATACTGTTATCAAAAACCACATCCAGATTAGCTAAAAGAAAATCTTTATTGAGTTGGGCAATCAACTTGGAATAAAAACCAAATTCAGCAGCCATTTCAAACAAATTTTCTAAGGTTTTTGGAAACTGCACTATACCCTTCTATTCATTAACCAAATACCAAAGTCTTTTAAAATACTTTTACTAGAATCTGTAATTGAGATAGACTCTAAAATATCAAATGCTTTGGACGTGAATGCTTTAATGGCTTCTTGAGTTTTTTCTGCAGCACCTGTAGCTTTGAAAATGGCTTTAACGCGTTTTATCTTATCTTCATTTTCAACTTGATAATCTTCATTGTATAAGTTTGACAATTCCTGCTGTTGCATTGCATCTGATGATTCAAGTGCTTTTATATACAAATAGGTTTTTTTATTTTCGATAATATCACCTCCTAACTGTTTCCCAAATGTTTCTGGATCACCAAAAGCGTCTAAATAATCATCTTGTAATTGAAATGCTATACCCAAATTCTTTCCAAAATTGTATATATGCTTTTGGTTTTCATCATCTGCACCCGAAACTATAGCACCCATTTGTAAGGAAGCACCAACCAAAACAGCAGTCTTGTATTCTATCATCTTAAGATAGTCATCATCTTGAACATCATCTCGTTGTTCAAAATCCATATCATATTGTTGTCCCTCACAAACCTCAATGGCAGTTTTACTGAACAACTTAGCTAAAGCTTGAAAGGTTTTAGGCTCATAATTTTCAAACAACTGGTAAGCCATAATTAACATAGCGTCACCAGACAAAATCCCAGTATTCACATCCCACTTATGATGCACTGTAGGCATGCCTCTTCGTAGGGGTGCTGCATCCATAATATCATCATGAACTAAAGAAAAATTATGAAAAACCTCAATACTCAATGCGGCATTTAATGCTTCATGAACATCTCCTTCAAAAGCTTCAGTTACCATTAGTGTAAGTAGGGGTCGTAAACGCTTTCCACCAAGTTTTAAAATATAATTGACCGGATCATATAAATTCGATGGCTTCCTGTCATAAATATATCCTTCTAAAAATTCGGAAAAAATGTATTGATAGTCTGTAAGTTTTTGCATTGAACAAAAATAAATGAATTAAAAATATTGACAAGCAAATAAACAATGTTAAAAAAACATTAAAACTATGGAAACTTTATTTGTATTTGTAGTTTCCTTTATATTTTTGCCCACTATGAAAGAACAAATCATTTTAAAGTCCAAAGAGTTATTTCTTCAGTATGGTTTTAAAAGTGTAACTATGGATGATATTGCTAATGAGATGGGCATATCTAAAAAAACCATTTACGCACATTTTGAAAACAAAACCAAACTGATTGAAGCCACAACCTTTTTTGTGTTTGAATCTATTTGTGACGGTATAGATCATATTTGTGATATTTCAGAAAATCCCATTCAAGAACTCTATGACATCAAAAAGTTTGTAATGTCCTGTCTTAATGATGAAAAAACATCACCACAATACCAACTCAAAAAGTTTTATCCTCACATTTTTGAAGCATTGCAAAAAAAACAATTCGAAAAAATGAATGGCTCAGTTAAAGAGAGCTTGGAAAAAGGTGTTGAAACAGGTGTTTTCAGAAAAAATATCGATACAGAGTTCACTTCAAGAATGTATTTCAACGGTATGAACGGTATAAAAGACAAGAGTATTTTTCCAAGTCAAGAGTTCCTGATGCCCTCATTAATTGAAAGTTATCTTGAATATCACCTAAGAGCAATTGTAACTGAAAAGGGGTTAAAACTCCTCAATAAATTCATCAACCATAATTCATCAATCAATGCGTAAATTAATTTTATTTATCATGCTATGCACAAACGGCATTATTTGGTCTCAAAATGAGATATCATTATCTCTTGAAGAAGCCATAAGTTATGCCCTAGAGCATAATCGGAATGCTAAGAATGCTTCAAGAGATATTGAAGCTGCAGAAAAGCAACAATGGGAGACCATAGCTATTGGACTTCCACAAATTAATGCTGGTATTAGTTATCAAAATAATATCAAGCAACAAGTATCTTTAATTCCTGCTGAATTTTTCGGCGGTAACCCGGGAGAATTTGAAGAAGTCATATTTGGAACCAAACAAAATGCACAGGGCTTTGCTTCTCTAAATCAACTTATTTTTAACGGATCATACATTGTTGGACTTCAGGCGTCAAGAGTATTTTTAGAAATCTCAAAATTTGCCAAAGAAAAAACAGATCTAGAGGTAAGACAAGCTGTAATTAAAACCTATGGTAATGTACTTGTATCTGAGGAGAGTATAAGGATTTTAGAAAATAACAAAGAAGTTCTTGAGAAGAATGTCAATGAAACTCAAAAAATTTATGATAACGGACTTGCTGAGTTAGAAGCCTTAGAGCAACTTCAAATCACATTACAATCCATAGAAAGTAGTTTGAATAAAGCATACCGATTTAACGAGATCACCAAAAAAATGCTCAATGTTGTCATTGGATTAGAAATTAATGAGATTGTTGTTTTATCAGATAAACTTGAAGATTTAACTTTTAAAAAAAGAAACAATACCATTGGAGTTGATCAGGAAAATTTAGATAATAACATTGACCTTAAAATTGCAGAAAACAACAAAGCTTCAAAGGAACTATTAGTAAAGCTCGAAAAAAGTAATGCCCTCCCAATACTGAATGCTTACCTCAACGGAAGCTATTCAGGATTTAGTAACGATTTTTCATTTCTAGAAAGAGGCCAAAACTGGTATGGAGCATCTGTTGTAGGAGTAAATCTAAGCATTCCTATTTTTAGCTCACTTGGAAGAAGTGCTGCGACCCAAAGAGCAAAAATAAATTACGAAAAAGCCAAAGACGATTACATTGAAATAGAGCAAAATTTAATACTTCAACTAGAGACTGTTAAAAACGAATATCAATTTGCTATTGAGGATTTAGATATTAAGAAAAAAAGCTTAGCCTTAGCCGAACGCATTGAGTCTAAAAATCAAACAAAATTTTTTGAGGGTGTTGGTTCCAGCTTTGATTTAAGACAAGCACAAACCCAATTATATAATGCACAAAGTGAACTCTTACAAGCCATGCTTAGTGTCATTAACAAAAAAACCGAATTAGAAACTGTTCTTAACAACATCAACAATTAAAAAATCATGAAAAAACTTACCTATATATCTCTTATTGCCTTTTTAGTAATAGCATGTAATTCAGAAGAAAAAGAATCCTTAGATCGTATTTTAGAATCAAAAAATATTGAAAAGATTAGAGAAAAACGTAAAGAAATTAATGCTCAAAAATTAGAGATTAATTCTAAACTTGATGCTATTGACGAAGTGCTTTCTGAATTAGACACATCAAAAAAAATACCATTAGTATCAACATTAACATTAAAAAATGAAGCTTTCAATCATTTTATTGAGCTTTTAGGTAATGTGAACACTCGTGACATGTTAGTGCTTTATCCACAATTTGCAGGGACACTACATCACATTGCTGTTAAGGAAGGTCAATATGTTAAAAAAGGGCAAATCCTTGCCAAAATTGATGATGGTGGATTAACACAGCAATTGAATCAATTAAAGATTCAAAAACCTTGCCAAAATTGATGATGGTGGATTATCACAGCAATTGAATCAATTAAAGATTCAAAAAAATCTAGCTCAAACCACTTACGAAAGACAAGAACGTTTGTGGAAACAAAACATAGGAAGTGAAATGCAATACCTCCAAGCGAAATCATTGTATGATGCACAGGCACAAGCTATAGAACAACTTAAAAAACAAATAGAACGTACAATGGTTATAGCGCCTTTTTCTGGAACTATAGATGAGATTATTACAGAAGAAGGTAGTGTAGTTGGACCAGGTCAAAATCCTATTTTAAGAATAGTTAATTTGGACAATATGTTTATTGAAACCGATGTTCCAGAGCGTTATATACAAACTGTAACCAAAGGCAAGAGAACCTTAGTTTCTTTCGACTATATCTCGGAACAGATTGAAAGTAACGTATATCAAACTGCCAACTTTATAAACCCTGCTAACCGTACTTTCAAAATAGAGGTCAAGGTTCCAAACAAAAATAAAAGCATCAAACCAAATCTTACAGCTAAGCTTAAAATCAACGACTACTTTAACCCAGAAGCTATTTTAATTCCTCAAAGTATAATTAAAGAAAATGCTTTAGGAGAACAATATGTTTTTGTTGTAAAAATTGATGGAAACGATTTAATTGCTAATAAAGCAATTATAGAAACAGGAAAAACTCAGGGCGATGTTATAGAAGTACTTGATGGTTTGAATCCAAATGATCAAATTATTATTGAAGGCGCTAGAAGTGTTAGAGATGGTCAAGCTGTTAATGTTTTAAACTAATTATCCATGAAAGAAACTAATAAATTAAATAAAGAGTTTAGGTTGTCTTCATGGGCTATTGAGAATAAAACAACCATATATGTATTGATGATTTTAATATTAATTTTAGGAATCTCGGCTTATTTCACAATGCCTAGAGAGAATTTTCCTGAAATTAAAGAAACTAAAATTTACATCAATTCTGTGTATCCTGGAAATACAGCAGAGGACATAGAAAAACTTATTACCAACCCCTTAGAGGATCGTCTTAAAACTGTAAGTAATGTCACCGAAATCTCCTCAACATCTCAGGAAGATTATTCGGTGATTATGGTCGAATTCAACGAATCGGTAAGTATACCGGAAGCCAAACAAAAGGTTAAAGACGAAATCGATATGGAAACCTCAAACGAGGATTGGCCAACATTCAATGGTGCTAAAGTAGAACCTAATGTGTTTGACCTTACCATGAGCGAGGAAATGCCTATCATGAATATTAATATTTCTGGAGACTACACTGCAGAAAAATTGAAAGAATATGCAGAATACCTCCAAGATGAAATAGAAGATCTACCTGAAATTAAAAAAGCTGATATCAGAGGAGCTCAAGACAAAGAAGTTGAAGTCGCTGTTGACATTTATAAAATGATGGCAGCCAAAGTGAGTTTCAACGATGTTATCCAAGCCATTCAAGGAGGTAATGTAACCATGTCTGCTGGAAATCTCATTGCTTCTGGTCAGAGACGAACAATTAGAATTCTTGGCGAGATTGAAAGCCCAGGGGCATTAAATAATTTTGTTGTCAAATCAGAGTTCGGAAATGCTATTTACCTAAAAGATATTGCTAGTGTAAGTTTTAAAGACAAAGAACGCACTACCTATGCTAGAGAATTTGGCGAAACCGTTGTAATGCTTGATGTTAAGAAGCGTTCAGGAGAAAATATGGTTGAAGCTGCAGAAAAAATTACTACAATTGTTGAAGATGCAAAATCCAACTATTTCCCTGCAGATCTTAAAGTAACCATTGCCAATGACCAGTCTGCTAAAACTATTGGTCAAGTGGACGATCTTATAAACAATATCATTTTTGGAATTATTCTGGTAGTCACAGTACTCATGTTTTTCTTAGGATTCAAAAATGCCTTATTTGTAGGATTTGCAATCCCTATGTCCATGTTTATGTCATTAATGATCTTAAATGCTCTTGGATACACTATGAATACAATGATTTTATTTGGACTTATCATGGGGCTTGGAATGTTAGTTGACAATGGTATTGTAGTTGTTGAAAACGTGTATCGTCTTATGGAGACTGAAGGGATGACTCGAATTGAAGCGGCAAAAAAAGGAATTGGTGAAATTGCGTTTCCAATAATTGTTTCTACGTTAACTACTGTTGCTGCATTTATTCCTCTTGGTATGTGGCCTGGGGTTATGGGTGAGTTTATGATATACTTTCCCATTACATTATCTGTAGTTTTAGGATCATCCTTATTTGTAGCCATCTTTTTTAATTCTGTTTTAGTCTCCAGGTTCATGACCACTGAAGACAAAAAAATGTCCCTTAAACGTATTATAGCTTTATCTACATCAATTTCTGCTATTGGATTGCTTATTGTTCTAACAGCTCCATCATACAGAGCACTTGGCAGCGTCATGATTTTCACAGCTATTATGCTTTGGGTATACCGTTTATTCCTTAGAAGTTGGGCCAATGGTTTTCAAAATAAAGTGCTACCCAAATGGGAAAAATTCTATGAAAAACTAATTTTAAAAGCTTTAAGAGGAAGAGCCCCTATTGTAATAACACTTTCTACGGTTGCTTTATTAATTGTTGCTTTTCTGGGATTCGGTAAATCTGTGGCAGACCAAAGAACTAAAGTCGAGTTTTTTCCAGACAATGAACCCAACCAAATCATAGTATACATAGAATATCCACAAGGTACAGACATTAGTAAAACCAATCAAATTACTAAAGCCATCGAGAAAAGAGTATATAACATTATCAACTCTGATTCTTATACTGATGATGACTACAATTTCTTAGTTGAAAGTGCTGTTTCACAAGTAGGTGAAGGCGCAGGAAATCCAATGACCGATGGTGGAAGCCAATCTGAAATGCCACACCGTGCCAAAATCACAGCCACTATGCGTGAATTCAAATTCAGACGCGGTGCTGAAAGTCAGAATCTACTTCAAGAAATTCAGGAGGAATTAAAAAATATTTATCCTGGTGTAATTATATCTGTTGAAAAAGATCCTGTTGGTCCACCTGCTGGCCCACCTATTAACATTGAATTAGAAGGTGAAGATTATGCTGAACTTATTAATACTGCCGAGCGTATTAGAAATTTTATTAATCAAAAAAACATACCAGGTATTGACGAGCTTAAAATTGATGTAAACCGTTCTAAACCAGCTATGGTTGTAAATTTAGATCGTGAAAAAGCTGGAGAGCTTGGTGTAAGCGCGTTACAAGTTGGACAACAATTAAGAAATGCATTATTTGGCGCCAAAGCTGGAATCTATAAAAATAATGGTGAAGATTATGATATTAATGTGCGATTTAACAAAGATGATAAGTATAATAAAAGCGCCTTATTTGATCAAAAAATCACCTTTAGAGACATGTCTAGTGGCCAGATTAAAACTGTTCCTGTATCAGCTGTAGCTTCACAAAAAAATAGCTCTGGCTACAGTGCCATTAAACACAAATCTGTCCACAGAATTGTTGCTGTTTATTCTGCGTTAGCACCAGGATATACAGATGCTGGTGCTGTAGTTAATCTTATTCAAGATGAAATGCGCAATTTTGAAAATCTCCCAAAATCTGTAAAAATTGATTACACGGGTCAGATTGAAGAGCAAAACAAACAAATGGCTTTCCTAATGGGCGCCTTTTTCACTGGTCTGGGATTAATTTTCTTCATTCTTATATTTCAATTTAACTCGTTAACAAAACCAGCAATAATTATGATGGCTATATTCTTAAGTTTAATTGGTGTATTTGGCGGTCTTGTGATTACTGGGAAACCCTTTGTTATCATGATGACCATGATGGGAATTATTGCTTTGGCAGGGGTTGTGGTTAATAATGGGGTGGTATTATTAGACTATACTCAACTATTAATAGATCGTAGGAAAGCAGAACTAGGATTAACCAAAGACGAATTCATTTCTAACGGCGATCTCGTAAATGCTATTGTTAAAGGGGGTAAAGCACGTTTAAGACCAGTACTTTTAACTGCCATCACAACCATTTTAGGATTAATTCCATTAGCTACGGGATTGAATATTAATTTTTACACCCTATTTGCTGAATTAAATGCTAACTTATACTTTGGAGGTGATAATGTGATTTTCTGGGGGCCTTTGGCAAAAACAGTTATTTATGGTTTGATTGTAGCTACCTTCTTAACCTTAATTGTAGTACCAATCTTATTTTACCTCACATCAAGATTATACAAATGGGTGAAATTAAGTAACCGTGCCTTGGATTCAAGACTATCTGATGAAACGGAATTAACCTAATTAAAATTAATATCCATATCAAAAAAGCCGAAGTAAACTTCGGCTTTTTTAATTCAAAATATGGTAAAGTATGGCTTTTGCTGTCATTTAAAATCTTAAATTTGCCAGCAAATTGAAATGTAATGTACAGAAGTCATAATTGTGGTGAATTAACTGCTGCAAATATCAATAATGAGGTAACCTTATCAGGATGGGTTAAGAAAGTAAGAAATAAAGGATTTATTATTTGGATTGATCTTAGAGATCGTTATGGAATTACCCAACTAATCCTTGACGAAGAACGCACAGACAAATCAATTATAGAAAAAGCACAGAGCTTAGGACGCGAGTTTGTTATTCAAATTACAGGAACTGTTATTGAGCGCGCTTCTAAAAACACCAATATACCTACTGGAGAAATTGAAGTTTTGGTATCTGCATTAAACGTTTTGAATGAAGCTGTTTTACCGCCTTTTACCATTGAAGATGAAACCGATGGCGGTGAAGAACTTAGAATGAAATACCGCTATCTTGATATCAGAAGAAATCCAGTAAAAAACAATTTAATTTTTAGACATAAAGTCACACAAGAAGTCAGAAATTACTTGTCACAAAAAGATTTTATTGAAGTAGAAACACCTTATCTTATAAAATCAACACCAGAAGGCGCTAGAGATTTTATAGTCCCTAGCCGCATGAACTCTGGTGAGTTTTATGCTTTACCACAATCCCCTCAAACATTTAAGCAATTGCTTATGGTAGGAGGCATGGATAAATATTTTCAAATTGTTAAATGTTTTAGAGATGAAGATTTAAGAGCCGACAGACAGCCAGAGTTCACTCAAATAGATTGTGAAATGGCATTTGTTGAGCAAGAAGATATTTTGCAAACATTTGAAGGTCTTACAAGACATCTAATTAAAACCATTAATGGCGTTGATATAGAATCCTTCCCAAGGATGACTTATGATGACGCCATGAAGATGTATGGAAATGACAAACCAGACATAAGGTTTGGAATGACATTTGGCGAACTTAATGACGTTGCGAAACATAAAGATTTTAAGGTTTTTAATGACGCTGAATTGGTTGTAGGTATTGCTATACCTGGAGGAAATACTTACACCAGAAAACAAATAGACAACCTTATTAAATGGGTAAAACGTCCTCAAATTGGTGCCATGGGTATGGTGTATTGTAGACACAACGAAGACGGTACATTTAAATCATCTGTAGATAAATTTTATAACCAAGAAGACCTTGCAAAATGGGCCGAGGTTACAAGATCTAATCCTGGAGATTTAATATGTGTATTATCTGGAGAAACTGACAAAGTAAGAACGCAATTATCAGCGTTAAGAATGGAATTGGCAGAACAATTAGGCTTGAGAAAATCTGATGAATTTGCGCCATTATGGGTTATTGATTTTCCTTTGTTAGAGTGGGATGAAGACACTGAGCGCTATCACGCTATGCACCATCCATTTACATCACCTAAACCTGAGCAAATGGAGTTACTAGCTACCAATCCGGGTGCAGTGAAAGCCAATGCTTATGATTTGGTCCTCAATGGTAATGAGATTGGTGGTGGATCAATTCGAATTCATGACAAAACAATTCAAGCTTCAATGTTTGACTATCTAGGGTTTACTGAAGAAGAAGCAAAAAATCAATTTGGCTTCTTGATGAATGCCTTTGAATATGGTGCACCGCCTCACGGAGGTATTGCCTTTGGCCTAGATCGCCTCGTTGCTATTTTAGGAGGACATGAAACCATTCGAGATTTTATTGCGTTTCCAAAAAACAACTCTGGAAGAGATGTTATGATTGATGCTCCCGCAGCAGTTGATAATGAACAGCTAAACGAGTTAAGTTTAAAGTTAAATCCTAAACAACAATAATTCTAAATCCTGCTATAGCAGGATTTTTTTATTAGTTTTAAGAATGCCTAAGTATAAATACATTACAAAATTTTTAATCTGGAGGTACAAACACATTTCAAATAAAAATTTTGTATTTATCCTAAGCATATTAGTAGGTTTACTTGCTGGATTAGCTTCTGTAATTCTTAAAAATATAACCTTTTACATTAAATCTTTTGTAAACCTAGGCATAACTTTTCAAACGCAACAACTGTATTTTATAATTCCCTTTATTGGACTTTTATTGGTTTGGCTTTGCTTTAAATACCTTCTCAAATCTAAACCAGATCACGCTATACCAAGTATTTTATTTGCACTATCAAAAAAGGCCAGTATAATCCCTTTTAAAAAAATATACCACCCCTTGATTACAGCACCATTAACTGTTGGGTTTGGTGGTTCCGTTGGACTTTTAGGACCTGCCATTGGATCCGGGGCAGCCATTAGTTCTAATTTAGGACAATTACTTCATCTGGATCGAAAAACAAAAACACTTCTTATTAGTTGTGCAGCAGCAGGAGCTATAGCATCAATTTTTAAATCCCCTGTTGCTGCCATAATTTTTGCTGTTGAAGTATTTAGTTTAGACCTAACCATTAGTTCGTTACTGCCTTTACTTTTAGCCTCTATTTCATCGGTTTTAACCTCCTATTTTTTTATGGGAGATGAACTGTTATTTGACTTTAAATTAATTGAAGACTTTAAACTTAAAGACACAATATTTTTTATAATTCTTGGAATTGGTACTGGTATTGCTTCCAACTATTTCAATAAAATCTATTTCTTAACAACACGTTTATTCCAAAAAATAAATAACCCTTTTTTAAAACTGATCTTTGGAGGACTGTTTCTGGGTGTATTAATATATGCTATTCCTCCACTATATGGAGAAGGATTTAGCTTTATTAATAACCTGCTTTCAGACCACCACATAGCGGCCTTAGGGCAAACACCATTTGATGGGTATATCGACAATATTTGGGTAGTTATTGGTCTCCTTTCAGGAATAATTGTTTTCAAAGCTATTGCAATGAGTACCACCCTAGCCATAGGTGGTGTTGGGGGAATTATTATCCCTACTATGGTCATGGGGAGTACCCTAGGAAACGTTATTGCGAAAATTATCAATAATTCTGGCTTAGGGGTTCATGTTTCTGAGTCGAACTTCACTTTAGTTGGAATGGCTGGTCTAATAGCAGGAGTTATACATGCGCCATTAACTGCTATTTTTTTAATTGCAGAAATTACCGGAGGGTATACCCTTTTTATTCCATTAATGATTACAGTAGTAGTCTCATTTATTATAACCAAAAACACCTCCGAGCATACTATCTATACAAAAAAATTAGCTGAAAAAGGGGACTTATTAACCCACGATAAGGATGAAAGTGTTTTAAAACTAATGTCTTTAGATAAAGTCATTGAACAAAATTTTATCCAATTACGTCCTGAAATGTCTTTAAGAGAAATGCTTTATGATGGGGTAGCTAAATCCTCAAGAAATCTTTTTCCCGTGATCGATGAAAACAGTAAAATGTCAGGTGTAATCTTGTTAGACAACATCAGAGAATGTATGTTTAACCAAGAACTTTATGATAAAACAAGGGTAAGTGATTATATGATTCAGCCCCCTGAGTATATTTATTATGAATCAGATGATATGAAAACTGTTATGAAAAAATTTCAAAATACCAGTGCTTGGAATTTGCCTGTAATTAAAAATAACACTTATTATGGTTTCATTTCTAAATCAAAACTATTAACCTCATATAGAAGACAATTAATTAATTATACCAAATAGTCATGAAAAAAATTATAACTATTCTGTTCATACTATGCTTTTCTAGTATTTTTTTAGGTTACTTTTTAGAGCTTCCATTCAGCGAAAAACTTATTGGCTTCGGAGTTTGCGGATTGTTTTTTTTAGCCTTCCCTTTGTTTGCATACGTGCATTGGAAAGACAAAAATGTTAAAGACTATATGTTGACCAAAGAAAATCTTGATAAGATGAGAAATAGGGAAGAAAAGAATTAATTTTGTTAATAAAATTAATATGTCAAAAAATAAGAGTACTTTTACGCTTTAATTTTTTATTTACTTATAATGACTGGTACAGTTAAATTTTTTAATGACTCTAAAGGATTTGGATTCATTACAAACAAAGAGACAGGTGAAGATATTTTCGTTCATGTCTCAAATTTAAACGGTGTTGAACTGAAAGAAGGAGACACTGTTGAATACGAAGAAGCAGAAGGAAGAAAAGGAGTAATTGCTGCTAATGTGCAATTACTTTAATAAGATATCTTAATGTTTAGCTAAAGGCACCTTCAACTTAATGTAGGTGCTTTTTTAATTTAAATTACGTTTTTCAATAAAAAAACGTTTTAATATCGCGCTGCACGCCTCTGCCATTACTCCCGATTTTACTTTGGTCTTAGGATGTAATTGTGTGCCCATTTTTACATAACCACGCTCAAGATCTGAAGCGCCATATATGAGCTCTGATATTTGACTCCAGTAAAGTGCTCCAGCACACATCTGACAGGGTTCTAGGGTAACATATAATTTACAACCCTTCAAATATTTTCCACCAATAAAATTTGCAGCTGCTGTAATAACTTGCATTTCGGCATGCGCTGTCACATCATTTAAAAGCTCTGTTAAATTATGCCCTTTAGCAATAATTCTACCCTCTGAAACCACAACAGCACCAACAGGAATCTCATTTTTTTCAAAAGCCAATTCCGCTTCCACCAAAGCGCGTTTCATAAAATAAGCATCGTCTAAAACAGAATTCATAGATGAAAAGAATAATACCCAAAAATACAATTTCAAATAGTACTTTTGTACACAGATGAGTTTTTTGTTAGATCAAGTCATATCACCCACTGCGCTTCGCAAACTTTCAGTAACTGAACTCAATCAGCTAGCAGCTGAACTTAGACAGTATATTATAGATATTGTTGCTGCCAAAGAAGGCCATTTAGGAGCTAGCTTAGGAGTTGTTGAACTCACCATAGCATTACATTACATTTTTAATACCCCTGAAGATCAATTGATTTGGGATGTAGGCCATCAAGCTTATGGTCACAAAATACTAACGCAACGCAAAGGAAGTTTTATCACTAACCGTCAGTTTGGAGGTATTAGTGGTTTTCCTAAAATAACTGAAAGTATCTATGACAGCTTTGGAACTGGACACGCTTCAACATCTATTTCTGCAGCATTAGGCATGGCCGTTGCTTCAAAACTTAATGGCGATTCGGAAAAACACCACATTGCTGTAATTGGCGATGCTTCAATTGCTGGCGGCATGGCTTTTGAAGGACTAAATCATGCTGGAGTAACTCAAGCCAATCTTCTGGTTATATTAAATGATAATGCCATTGGTATAGACCCCAGTGTAGGAGCGCTTAAAAATTACCTTACCAATGTGAAAAATGGCACCGAATCGCAAGACAACATTTTTGAAGCCTTAAATTTTAATTATTATGGCCCTGTTGATGGACACAACCTTGAGCAATTACTTTCAACTTTAGAAACATTAAAAGATATCAAAGGCCCTAAATTTTTACATGTAACCACAACTAAAGGAAAAGGTCTTAAGAAAGCTGAAGAAGATCAAGTTACTTATCATGCCCCCGGAAAATTTAATCCAAATACTGGAGAACTTATTCCAAAGCACAAAACAAATAAGGCGCCCAAGTACCAAGATGTTTTTGGTGAAACCTTAGTTGAATTGGCATCCAAAAACGAAGATATTGTGGGTATTACCCCTGCCATGCCCACTGGTAGCTCCTTAACATTAATGATGGAAGCGTATCCAGATCGCGCCTTTGATGTGGGTATCGCTGAACAGCATGCTGTAACCTTTGCAGCAGGTCTTGCCACTCAAGGAAAAGTGGTTTATTGTAACATTTACTCCACTTTTTTACAAAGGGCCTACGATCAAGTTATTCATGATGTTGCACTTCAAAACATTCCTGTAATTTTTTGTTTAGATAGGGCTGGACTTGTAGGTGAAGATGGACCTACACACCACGGTGTTTTTGATATGGCCTACTTGAGGTGCATTCCCAACCTAACTATTTTTGCTCCAAGAGACGAAATAGCATTAAGAAATATGTTATATACATGTCAACTTAAACCTATTGGTCCGGTTGCAATTAGATATCCTAGAGGGCAAGGCATAACCGTAAATTGGAAAAAACCATTTAAACCCATTGAAATAGGAAAAGCCACACCATTAAAAACAGGTGAAAAATTAGCCATTTTAAGTATAGGAACTATGGCGCTAAATGTGAGTGAAGCTATTGAAAATATAGCTTCTAAAGCTATCATTTCACATTATGATATGGGATTTGTGAAACCACTAGATGAAAGTTGCCTTCTAGAAGTATTTAAAACACACCAGCAAATTATAACGGTTGAAGAAGGTTGTGTTTCAGGGGGTTTTGGGTCTGCAATTCTTGAGTTTGCAGCAGCAAATAACTTTACGAATCCCATAAAAATTATTGGAATTCCAGACACCTTCATCGATCAAGGAAAAGTAAGTACCTTGCACCAAAAGTGCAACCTTTCAGTATCAGCTTTAGAAGAGCAAATCAATACAATTTTAATACAACTAGATTAAAATCCCTTTTAATTTTTTGTAAATCAATGTAGCTTGACTGTCAGAGAGACTGGCCACATAACTACTAATTTGCAATGCAATGTAATAGGTGTCACCAGTGTCAAGATTAAGATTTAGTGGTAAAGTTTGGCATACCAGCTTATCAAAATTAGTAGGAGTTCCTTTTCGTGTATTAAAAACTGCCAATAAAAAAGTTTTAAGTAAAAAAGTAATAACTTGATAACCTGCAATTTCTTTTTCTATAACCTCTTTGGAGCGGTATACATTTTTCACACTTATGGCTATGATATCGCTAATTTGGGCTTCAAATTTGGATTTGTCTAACAAACTTCTGTCAAATTCACCCTTAAGAATGGCGTCTTCATTTGACATAAATACGGAAGCAGCCTCAGTAATAAGTGTATTAATAGCCAAAGATCTCAAGTAACTTAAACGGTCTTTAGTAGTGGTTAGCTGGTAATATTTTTCAGTATTAATACTACCCTTAACTAATTTAATTAGGTATTCTAAAGCAAACTCTTCCTGAATAAGCCCCAAATTAATACCGTCTTCAAAATCAATAATGGTATAACAAATATCATCTGCAGCTTCTACAAGAAATGCTAGAGGATGTCTGTGATATCCAATCCCATCAGTATGTGTTTGCATTAATCCTAGCTCATCAGCAACAGCTTCAAAGTCCTTTGTATTTAATTGAAAAAAACCATATTTCTTATCATGAATAGCAGCGGTTGGTTTTTTAGGTAGAGACGCTTTTGGATATTTCATAAACGCACCTAAAGTAGCATAACTCAATCTCAAGCCTCCTTCAGAACCCGGTCTGTTTTCAGCTAAAATTTTAAACCCATTAGCATTACCTTCAAAATCACATAAATCTTGATATGATGCTGCAGACATCTCTGAAGCCAACAACGCTCCTTTACCCGATTTAAAAAAATCACCTATAGCTTTTTCTCCAGAATGACCAAATGGGGGATTCCCAATATCATGTGCTAAAGCGGCAGCTGCAACTATAGCTCCAAAATCATTGGCTTTGTAACCATGAACTTTCTGAAGTTGAGGGTATTTTTCAATAAGCTGCTGCCCCACCATGCGCCCTAGTGAACGCCCCACTACACTTACTTCTAAACTGTGTGTTAAACGGGTATGCACAAAATCGGTTTGTGACATTGGAATCACCTGGGTTTTGTCTTGAAGACTTCTAAATTCTGAAGAGAAAATCACACGATCGTAATCTACTTCAAATCCCAAACGAGATTCATCTTGCTCAGTACGTAATCTTTTATGTGTATCTCCAAAACGTTTTAAAGATAATAGCTGTTCCCAGTTCATTTCCTGTAATTTAATTTAAGCAATTAACATTAACATAACAATATGAAAAAAATATGATAACATCATAATAACATTCAGATTAAAGTTGAAAGGTTTATTTGTGTTTTAATCTTAAACTCTAACTCTGATGAGAAAAATTTTACTTTTACTAACTTTATTTGTTAGTTATCAAATTTCTGCACAAGTTACTATTCTTACCGAGAATACCAACTGGTCTGGAGATGTTACCATGGATGGTAAATACGTTGTTGAAAATGGAGCTACACTAACCATTGCTCCGGGAACTGTAATTAAAGCGACTCAAAAAGCAGATGCCGTTGATGCTTCTGCGCTTGTTGTTGCTAAAGGTGGAAAAATAATGGCTGAGGGTACTGCTGATGCTCCAATTATTTTTACTTCTGAACTTGATCCTCTAACTGCTACTGATGTTGCTGCCGGAACTTTTTACCTAACAGGAGCAACTATTCCTTTAGATGATATCTCAGGTTACTGGGGTGGATTAATAATCCTTGGTAAAAATGTTATTGGTGAAGATCCAGACTCTAACACAGCTAACACTTTCGGAGAAGAAAATATTGAAGGTATTGCTGATCAATCTTGGTCTATTTATGGTGGTGAAGAAACTAATGATGACTCTGGAGTTTTAAAATATGTTTCTATCAGACACGGTGGAACTTCTATTGGTGCTGGTAACGAAATCAACGGTCTAACTCTTGGTGGTGTTGGTAACGGAACTGTAATTGAAAATATTGAAATCGTTGGTAACCAAGATGACGGTATTGAATTATTTGGTGGTAACGTTGATGTAACTAACTTATTAATTTATGCTCAAGGAGATGATGCTATTGATATTGATGAAGCTTACAGTGGTACTGTAAACAACGCACTTGTTGTTATGGGAACAGATTCTGACAACCCATTTGAAATAGATGGAACAGAAGATGGTGCAGGTGGAACTAACGGAACTGTAACCGGTTCTTACACAATTTCTAATGTAACTGTTATTGGTTTCTCAAATCCTAACTCTGGTTTTTATGGAGATTTCAAAAAAGATCCTATGGGGGCTAACAATAATATCGTATTCAAAGGTTTTGATTCTGGTACCATATTTAAAGGTATTGACTCTGATACATTTGAGACTAATGAATCTACATTTTCAAATTTAGACTTCATTACAGACGACACTTTGGAACAAGTAACAGCTGAAGCCATTTTTGATGATAATGATAACCTTACAGGTACAAAACCATCTGGTTTAACTAGTGCAAATGCTGAAGTAAGAACTGTTGCTCAAGGACAAAAAGAAGCTACTGGTGCTGCAACTTGTGTTTTCGAAGGTTGGACAGCATACGCAACACTTGATAACGCATTATGTGGAACCACAACTGTTGGTGACGGAACTGTTACAATCTACACTGAAGATGCAACATGGGGTGGCGATGTTACTATGGATGGAAAAATTGTTATTGAAGATGGAGCTACACTATATATCGCACCAGGAACTGTAATTAAAGCGACTCAAAAAGCAGATGCCGTTGATGCTTCTGCGCTTGTTGTTGCTAAAGGTGGAAAAATAATGGCTGAGGGTACTGCTGATGCTCCAATTATTTTTACTTCTGAACTTGATCCTCTAACTGCTACTGATGTTGCTGCCGGAACTTTTTACCTAACAGGAGCAACTATTCCTTTAGATGATATCTCAGGTTACTGGGGTGGATTAATAATCCTTGGTAAAAATGTTATTGGTGAAGATCCAGACTCTAACACAGCTAACACTTTCGGAGAAGAAAATATTGAAGGTATTGCTGATCAATCTTGGTCTATTTATGGTGGTGAAGAAACTAATGATGACTCTGGAGTTTTAAAATATGTTTCTATCAGACACGGTGGAACTTCTATTGGTGCTGGTAACGAAATCAACGGTCTAACTCTTGGTGGTGTTGGTAACGGAACTGTAATTGAAAATATTGAAATCGTTGGTAACCAAGATGACGGTATTGAATTATTTGGTGGTAACGTTGATGTAACTAACTTATTAATTTATGCTCAAGGAGATGATGCTATTGATATTGATGAAGCTTACAGTGGTACTGTAAACAACGCACTTGTTGTTATGGGAACAGATTCTGACAACCCATTTGAAATAGATGGAACAGAAGATGGTGCAGGTGGAACTAACGGAACTGTAACCGGTTCTTACACAATTTCTAATGTAACTGTTATTGGTTTCTCAAATCCTAACTCTGGTTTTTATGGAGATTTCAAAAAAGATCCTATGGGGGCTAACAATAATATCGTATTCAAAGGTTTTGATTCTGGTACCATATTTAAAGGTATTGACTCTGATACATTTGAGACTAATGAATCTACATTTTCAAATTTAGACTTCATTACAGACGACACTTTGGAACAAGTAACAGCTGAAGCCATTTTTGATGATAATGATAACCTTACAGGTACAAAACCATCTGGTTTAACTAGTGCAAATGCTGAAGTAAGAACTGTTGCTCAAGGACAGTTAGCTAATACTGGTGCTGTAACTTGTTCTATTTTTGATTGGACAGCAGTTGCAACAACTTCTGTAGAGCTTTGTCCTCAATTGTCTAATAAAAACTTCGAAACTTCAAATTTTAGTGTTTACCCTAACCCAGTTAAAGATTTCTTAACTGTTAAGTCTAATGAGGTAATCAAAAATATTGCTGTTTATGCTATCACTGGAAAAAAAGTAATTGAAGTTTCTAATACAAATTCAGTTAATTTATCCAAACTAAACAAAGGATTATATTTAGTTGAAATTAAAGGTGAAACTAGCCAAAAAACTAAAAAGATTATTATTGAATAATCGATTATAATTCCAAAATTCAAACCCCGCACATGCGGGGTTTTTTGTTGACATTAAATTAACATTAGGATAAGTTAAAATTAATAAGTTTGCACGAAATTTAATACTAATGAAAAATTATCTAATAATTCTATTTACTGCTTTTAGCATTTTAACATACTCACAGTCAGGAGTTTCTGGACTGGTTATGGATGGTGATTACAATGAGCCATTAGCATTTTCAAACGTACTTATAAAAGGAACTACAAAAGGAACATCTACTGATTTTGATGGTAAATTTCAGATTGAACTTGAACCAGGTTTGTATACTGTTGTTTTTTCCTATGTTGGATATGATACCATAGAAATTTCTGACATTACTGTTACAAATGGAAAGTTTGAATTCATAGAAGTAACTATGAATGCTAGTGCCAATAGCTTAGATCAAGTTGTTATAACTACAACAGCCAAAAGAAATTCAGCGACTTCTGTGCTTAACATTCAAAAAAAATCTGTGAATCTTGTTGACGGATTGTCATTGCAATCTATTAAAAAATCTGGAGACAGTGATGTTGCAGGAGCTATTAGAAGGGTTCCTGGTGTATCCGTTCAAAATGGCAAATATGTGTTTGTAAGAGGACTAGGAGACCGCTATTCTAAAACCTTACTTAATGGGTCTGAACTTCCTGGATTAGATCCGGATAGGAATACACTACCCATGGATATTTTCCCAACAAATCTTATTGAAAACATTTTAGTTAAAAAATCTGCATCTGCCGAACTTGGTGCTGATTTTACCGGAGGTACTATAGATATTAATATGAAAGATTTTTCTTTTTCGCCAGATTATTCAATTAATTTTAGTGGTGGTTATAATCCCGATATGCATTTTAATAGTGATTTTATAGCTGATAAAAGAAGTAGTTCAGACTGGTTAGGAAAAGATGATGGTTACAGGAGTATTCCAACTAAAGAGGATATTTTAATAAACCCCCTAGGTTTTAGACCTGAATCAGCCTTACTCCCTGAATACACAAACTTATTTGACAAACAAATGAGTTCAATTAATGAAACTAGTGGTATGAACCTCTCATTTGGAGCATCTGCTAGCAACGGATATGAATTGAAAAATGGAGATAAAATTGGTTTTGTTACTGCATTGGGTTACAAATCTGAGATTGAATTTTATGATGATTATGTTAACCAAACTATCTTTAGAACATCAGATACTTATGAAAAAAATTCACTTCAAACAAGTCAAGTAGGAAGAAAAAATAAGTTTCTTAGTATCCTTGCAGGTTTTACTTATAAGAATCAAAATAGTAAGATCTCGTTAAATTATATTGAGCTTAGAAATGGAGAATCTACAGCACAAAATTTTAAATACGGTGAGTATATTGAAAATATTCAAAACACTGTAGGAAATAATATAACCTACACTGAGAGAAAATTAACTGTAACGCCTTTTAGTTTCAAACACCAATCAGATAACGGGAATTTCAATTTCAATTTTGACCTGACACCGTCAGTATCTAAATTATACGATAAGGATTTTAAAAAGACTGCATTTTTAACTAATGTTCAAGGTGGAGAAATAAATTATGTAATTAGAAATACATCAGGATTCCCTACAAGACTTTGGAGAGATCTTGATGAAAATGCTTTAGTTACCAAACTTGGGACTAGTATTAAAATTGACAACGATTTATTTACCGGAAAACTTAAATTAGGAGCATCAAATATAGGAAAGAAAAGAGATTTTAATACTTATACTTTTTTATTTCAAGCAAAAAATGTGTCACCATTTGATGAGCCAAATCCAGATTACATTCTTCTTGATGAAAATATATGGACCCCAGAAAATAACTCTGGTTTCTACGTAAGAAGTAACCACGAACGTACCGCTAGGTATAATTCTAAATCAGAAACCAATGCAGCCTATTTATCATCAGAAATGAAGTTTTCAGACTTTTTCAAAGCTACACTTGGACTTAGACTTGAAACGTATAAATTATTTTATACAGGTGAAGACTTTGATGGAAATGTTTATGACAACTCAAAGTTTATAGATGTATCAGATATTTATCCTAATGCAAATCTAATATTTTCCTTAAATGAGAATACAAACATTAGGACAGCATTCTCAAAAACTACTGCAAGACCAACATTTAAAGAAGCATCAACCGCTTATCTTCAAAATCAAATTGATAACACAATTTTCGTTGGTAATCCTGATTTAAAACCATCTTATATAGACAATCTAGACTTTAGATTTGAACGTTATGGAGAAGGAAACAAAATGATTGCATTAAGTTTATTTTATAAAAACTTTCAAGATCCTATAGAAATTACTTATGTGAGCTCTAATTCACCTAACGACTTCAAAGCCGTAAACAATAATAAGGCAGAAGTATTTGGAATTGAATTTGAAGCGAGACAAAATATTTTTGAAACAGAAAGAAATGTTCTTTCTTTTAATACAAATCTTACTTACATCAAAGCGAAACAATATCTTTCAGATTTAGAGTATGACTACAGAAAATCTATAGCAGAAGTTTTGGGTATTGATGAAGTTAAGAGATATCGAGATTTACAAGGGCAATCGCCATACATGATTAATGCTGGCTTAATATTTGCAAAACCTGAACAAAGATTCGAAACAGGGGTATTTTTTAATGTACAAGGCGAAACTCTTGAAATTGTTGGAACTGGTGGACAAATTCCGGATGTTTATACACAGCCATTTGAAAATTTAGATTTAACAATTTCTAAAGTATTTGGTGATTCAAAGTTTGAAAAGAAATTAACTTTTAGAGCACAAAACTTGTTAGATGCTACTAGAGAAAGTCTTTATCAACAAGATGGTATGCAAGATTTTGTGTTTAGGAGTTTTAAACCAGGTACTAGATTTACCTTAGGTCTGAGTATGAAATTTTAGTCAAAAAAAAACCTTGAATATAATTCAAGGTTTTTTTTTTAAAACTTTCTTAATGCGTAAGAACTTGTTAATGGGAATTCTTTAACAGTTAAAATTTTTGATTTGTCATAAGTCACCTCAGTAATACATTCTTTATTCCAATGCATCCAAGTCCCTACTTTTGATCCGTTTTCAAACTTTGCAATCGTTATTTTCTTTCCCGTTTCATCAAAATGTAGCCATTCACCATGTAACTTACCTTCCTTATCCAAAAATCCAGTTTGGCTTATAAGACCGTTGTCATGAAAATAATCAACCTCATACAATTTGGTATCAGTATTAAAATAAACAACTTTATTAGATTGTGCTTTTACAAAATTAATATTTAAAAAGAAGGCTATAATAACTAATAGTACTGAATATTTCATAATTATATATTTTTAATATTTATTTAAATGTACAAAATAAATTTACAATTAAAAAACATTTAGTTAACATAAAATTAACATTAAGTTAAAATTGACACTTTATTTGACTAATATTTACCCTTTTGGTATTACAAATTTTGTTTTCATAACTATTTATTAACATATAGTATGTTATAAAAGATGAAATTTGCATAGCTAAAAATCATATTCTTTTTATGGATAACATTTATCTATTTATGTTGATAGCATTGGCCTTTTTGGCCATTGCAGATTTAATTGTTGGAGTAAGCAACGATGCCGTTAATTTTTTAAACTCTGCCATTGGATCTAAAGCTGTTTCCTTTAAGACTATAATGATTGTTGCCAGTCTTGGTGTTGGAATTGGAGCTCTTAGCTCTAGTGGCATGATGGAAGTTGCTAGAAAAGGGATTATGAATCCTGGCGAATTTATGTTTAGTGAAATCATGATCATATTCATGGCAGTTATGATTACTGACATTCTATTACTTGATTTTTTTAATACACTTGGTCTTCCAACCTCAACCACAGTATCTATTGTTTTTGAATTACTAGGGGCATCTGTATCTATTGCTCTTATTAAAATTTACAGTTCTGAACAACAGACCATAGATAATTTATCGCAGTATATTAATAACGAAAAAGCCATTCAAATTATTCTTGGTATACTTCTTTCTGTATTAGTAGCTTTTTCCATTGGAGCAATAATTCAGTATATATCTAGGCTCATTCTAAGTTTTAATTTTGACGAAAAACCCAAATGGATTAGTGCTGTTTTTAGCGGCATCGCCATTACAGCTATTTCGTATTTTATAATTTTTAAAGGACTTAAAGGCTCAACAATCATTAACAGTGATATTAAAACGTATATCAATGCAAATACGTTTAAGTTAATCTTAGCAAATTTTATGTTTTGGACTTTAGTCTCTTTATCATTGATATCTTTTTTTAAAACCAACATCTACAAGCTTATTATTATTGTAGGAACCTTTGCTTTGGCACTAGCCTTTGCGGGTAACGACTTAGTAAATTTTATTGGGGTTCCAATAGCGGCTTATAATGCATTTCAAGATTGGTCTATCAGTGGTATATCCCCTGATGCTTACTCTATGGAAAGCCTTGCACAGAAAGTTGAAACGCAGCCTTTACTATTATTAATCTCTGGCTTGATAATGGTAGGTACACTTTGGTTTTCAAATAAAGCCAAAGCGGTTGTAAAAACCTCTGTAGATTTATCTAGACAAGATGAGGGCGAGGAACGTTTTAAGCCTAATTTCTTATCGCGATCAATTGTAAGATCAACCGTAAATGTTTCTTATTTCATAAACCGACTTATCCCGAAAAATATTCAAAACAAAATAGAAAAACAGTATACTGCTAAAGCGCTTCCTAAATATATAAAATCTAGAGATATTCCGGCTTTTGATATGGTTAGAGCTTCTGTAAATTTAATGGTCGCTAGTGTACTTATTTCTATTGCAACTTCTATGAAGTTACCTTTATCTACAACTTATGTAACCTTTATGGTAGCTATGGGAACATCACTTGCAGATCGCGCTTGGGGTACCGAAAGTGCAGTGTACAGAGTGGCAGGTGTACTTAATGTTATTGGAGGTTGGTTTTTTACAGCTATAATTGCATTCATAGCTTCTGGTATTATTGCATTCTTAATCAATATTCATCCGTCTTCAATGATTGGTGTTTTGCTAGTTATAGCCATAACATTGTTGGTAAGAAATTATATCATTTCCAATCAAAAAGCCAAAGAAAGTAAGGAAGAAGATTCATTAAAAAAAGCGGAGAGCAGCTCAGTTCAAGGGGTAATTTATGAAAGTTCGTCTAACATCTCGAAGGTGGTTTTACGAGCAAATAACATATATCGTAATGCTATTGATGGGCTTGCTAAACAAGATCTTAACGCTCTCAAAAAAAATAAAAAACAAGTCAGTAAACTATCTGATGAAGTCGATAACTTGAGAGATAATTTATTCTTTTTTATCAAAAACCTCGATGAATCTAGTGTCAATGCTAGTAATTTTTACATTAACATACTTGGATACTTGCAAGATATGGCACAATCTTTAGAGTACATTTCTAAGGTGAGTCTAAAGCATGTTAATAACAATCACAAAAAATTAAAGTTTAGTCAGATCAAAGAACTAAAACAAGTCGCTACATCTATTGAAAATTTATTTATTGAGATAAATAAAGCATTTGCTTCGGAGTCATTTGATGAAATCTCTAAAGTTTTGAATAACCATGAACCCGTTAAACTGCTAGTAAATCAAAAAATTCAATCTCAGGTAGCACGAACCAGAAGCGATGAGTCAAGTCCAAAAAACACAACATTATACTTCAGTATTCTTCTTGAAACAAAAGACTTATTAAAGACATCAACAAACTTATTAAATGAATATTACAACTCTTATGATAGCAGAGTTAAACCGGCCACAATAGGTGATGCTGACAGATAAAAATTAAATTTCTACATAAAAAAAGCACCTCTATAGAGGTGCTTTTTTTGTATATGCTAATCTGCTATGATCCACACATTAAACAATCATCCCCTTCCCCTGCTTTTGCTTGTTCTATTAGAGCTTTCATTTCCTCAGCAGACATGGGCTCTCCATCTACTTTTACTTCCTCTGCAAACTTTTCTGCAGTCTTTGCAGCTTTGGCTTTTTTCTTACTAACTACCTTTTGCTCTTCAACAGCCGTTTCTGGTTGCTCTGAGGTCTTTTTATTTTCTAGAGTAAACTTAATAGCATCTACAGCACTCTTAGTTCTTAGATAATACATCCCTGTTTTTAAACCACTCTTCCAAGCATAAAAATGCATAGACGTGAGCTTAGACATCGTAGCGCCTTCCATGAATAAGTTTAAAGACTGTGACTGATCAATGAAATAACCACGCTGTCTTGACATGTCTATGATATCTTTCATACTCAATTCCCAAACTGTTTTATAAAGGTTTTTAATATCCTCTGGAATAACCTCAATGCCTTGAACAGAACCATTAGCTCTCATGATTTCTTGTTTAACACCCTCATTCCAGAGACCCAGTTCTACTAAATCTTCTAGCAAATGCTTATTAACAACAATAAACTCACCAGAAAGCACTCTACGAGTATAGATATTAGACGTGTAAGGTTCAAAACATTCATTATTCCCTAAAATCTGAGACGTACTAGCAGTAGGCATTGGCGCTACTAACAATGAGTTTCTTACTCCATTTTTCAATACGTTTTTTCTAAGACTTTCCCAGTCCCAACGCCTGCTAAGCTCCTCATCTTTAATGTTCCATAAATTATGTTGAAACTCACCTTTACTAATAGGAGACCCTTTATAGGTTTGATATGGTCCATCTGCTTTAGCCTCCTCCATAGATGCCGTAACCGCAGCGTAGTATAAAGTTTCAAAAATGTCATGATTCAATTGCTTAGCTTCATCGCTTGTAAATGGCAAACGCAACTTAATAAATGTATCGGCAAGACCTTGAACTCCCAATCCAATTGGGCGGTGACGCATGTTTGAATTTTCTGCTTCCTTAACAGGATAGTAATTACGATCTATGACGCGATTTAGATTTTTGGTAACGCGTTTGGTTATTTTAAAAAGCTCTTTATGATCAAAAGACCCATTTTTAACAAACATTGGCAGCGCAATAGACGCTAAATTACACACCGCGACTTCATCTGGAGACGTATACTCTAAGATTTCCGTACACAAATTAGAAGATCTTATAGTCCCTAAATTTTGTTGGTTTGACTTACGGTTGGCAGCATCTTTATAAAGCATATACGGCGTACCTGTTTCAATTTGTGATTCCAGGATTTTTTCCCATAATTCTCTGGCTTTTATAGTGCGTCTCCCTTTGTTTTCTTTTTCGTATTTAAGATACAATTTTTCAAAGGCTTCACTGTGAACGTCAGACATACCAGGACATTCATTAGGGCACATTAAGGTCCAAGAAGCATCTTCCTGAACACGCTTCATAAATAAATCTGGAATCCACATGGCATAGAATAAATCACGTGCGCGCATTTCTTCTTTACCGTGGTTTTTCTTTAAGTCTAGAAAATCAAAAATATCTGCATGCCATGGCTCAATGTACATTGCAAAACTCCCTTTTCGTTTTCCACCTCCCTGATCAACATAACGTGCAGTATCATTAAATACTCTTAACATAGGAACAATGCCATTACTAGTACCATTAGTTCCAGATATATAACTGCCAGTAGCGCGAATATCATGAATAGCCAAACCTATACCACCAGCAGATTGAGATATTTTAGCAGTCTGTTTTAAAGTGTCATAGATGCCGTCAATACTATCTTCTTTCATAGTTAAAAGAAAACAAGATGACATTTGAGGTTTAGGTGTTCCCGAATTAAATAGTGTAGGTGTAGCGTGCGTAAAATACTTTTTAGACATTAACTCATAGGTCTCAACAGCAGCATCTAAGTCATTTAAATGAATCCCTATTGAGACACGCATCAACATATGCTGAGGGCGCTCTACAATTTTACCATCTAATTTTAGCAGATAAGAACGCTCCAGTGTTTTAAAACCAAAATAATCGTAACCAAAATCACGGTTGTATATGATTGTTGAATCTAAACGTTCTTTATTTTTTTGGATGACTTCATTAACCTCGTCAGATAATAAACCTGCTTTTTTTCCAGTTCTGGGGTTTACGTAATTATAGAGGTCAGCCATCACCTCGCTAAACGTCTTTTTGGTGTTTTTGTGGAGATTTGAAACTGATATACGTGCAGCTAACTTTGCGTAATCTGGATGTGCCGTAGTCATTGTTGCTGCTATTTCTGCAGCCAAATTATCCAGTTCACTTGTAGTTACACCGTCATATAAGCCTTCGATAACTCGCATGGCAACCTTAACAGGATCTACCAACTCATTTAATCCATAACACAGCTTTCTAACTCTAGCTGTAATTTTATCGAACATAACTGGCTCTTTACGCCCACACCTCTTGACTACGTACATAATTTTTCATTTTATGGTCTATCATTAAGACCGTTGTTAGTTAATTTTATTATATCACTCCTGTTAGACAGAAACAATAGAATTCTAGCCCGAAACATCGGGAAACACTTTGGTTAATAAAAAGTATATTAGTGTATGTCGCTAGAAATCTGCGTCCATACTAAATTTATCTTGTTCTTCTTCTTTATTTAAAACACCTGCTTTTTGATACTCAGAGACGCGCTTTTCAAAGAAATTTGTTTTTCCTTGAAGTGAAATCATGTCCATAAAATCAAAAGGATTGGAAGTGTTATAAATTTTTTCACAGCCTAACTCATTTAACAACCGATCGGTAACAAATTCCAAATACTGCGTCATTAATTTAGAGTTCATTCCTATTAAACTAATTGGAAGTGATTCTGTAATGAATTCACGTTCAATATCTAATGCGTTAGTTATAATATCTTTAATTCGCTCCTTTGGCACTTTATTAACAAGATGATTATTGTGTAAATGCACAGCAAAATCACAGTGCACTCCTTCATCTCGAGAAATTAACTCGTTGGAAAAGGTAAGACCAGGCATTAGACCTCGCTTTTTTAACCAAAATATAGAACAAAAAGCACCAGAAAAGAATATCCCTTCAACGGCAGCAAAAGCAATTAAACGTTCTGCAAAACTTGGGGAATCTATCCATTTCAAAGCCCAATCCGCTTTCTTTTTAATGGCAGGAAAATTTTCAATAGCCTTAAACAAGGTATCTTTCTCAATTTCATCCTTAACATAGGTATCAATCAATAGAGAATAAGTTTCACTGTGAATATTCTCCATCATAATTTGAAATCCATAAAAGAATTTTGCTTCACTGTATTGCACTTCATTAACAAAATTTTCAGCTAAATTTTCATTAACAATACCATCACTTGCTGCAAAAAAAGCAAGAATGTGTTTTATAAAATACCGTTCATCATCATTTAATTTCGTAGACCAATCTGTTAAATCCTGGTGTAAATCTATTTCTTCAGCAGTCCAAAAACTAGCTTCCGATTTCTTGTACCATTCCCATATATCGTGATGTTTAATTGGAAATATCACGAATCTGTCTTTGTTATCTTGTAAAATCGGCTCTTGTAATTCTGACATTGCTCTAAAAATTTTGGTGTTAAAAAAAGTAAAAAGGGCACCTTTATGGCTCTAACAAATATTTAAAAAAGGGCTCAAAAATGAAAGGCAATTTGATAAACGTTTTCAACAAGTTTTTAACAACGTTGACTTGCGTAATTTTCGATAAAAAACAATAGTTTCACTAAAATGTAGCTGAATATGAGGTGTTTACACCAAAACGTGGGCTGTTAATAATGTTTGAAAATTTTATACTATTTTGATTTAAAACCAGGTTTAGATACTGTTTTTCAATGGGTTTTAGCTACAATAAAAATTTGAATTTACGCATCACCGTGATGTTCAAGAGCTACTTTTTCTAAAGCGTCAAACCAATCTTTACCAAACTTCCTAATTAAAGCTTCTTTAACAAACTTGTATACCGGAACTTTTAATTCCTTACCTAAACTACAAGCATCACTACAAATTGACCAACGGTCATAATTAACCGCAGAAAACTCAGAATAATCTTGAACTCGGACAGGATACAGATGACATGAAATTGGTTTTTTCCAATCAATAATTCCTGAATTGTATGCTTTTTCTATGGCGCAACAAGCCACGCCTTTATCGTCAAACACAACATAAACACATTCTTTATCATTCACTAGTGGTGTTTCTAAATCCCCTGAAGAAGTAACAATTGAAGTCCCTTGTTCTAGGACGGCATCAATCCCTTTTTTTGACATGTAAGGCCTTACTTTTTCAAATATATTATCCAAAATACTAACCTCATCTTTAACAAGTGGAGCTCCAGCATCACCTGCAACACAACACTCCCCCTTACAAGCAGATATATTACACACAAACTCCTCCTTAAGAAGTTCATCTGATACTATAGTTTTTCCTAACTGAAACATGATACAAAAATAATTAAAGTTTAGTTTTATTTTTACTAAACAAACAAATTAAATACTAATTTTGTAAGTGTTAAATCCAATTAATATGCATTTTAATTTCAAAGAAATTTTTACAGTTTTTATGGTACTCTTTGCCGTTATAGATGTTGTTGGTAACATTCCTATAATTATAAGCTTAAGACAAAAGTCTGGCCATATCCAAAGTGAGAAAGCAAGTATCATAGCTGGTATAATAATGATTTTATTCTTGTTTTTAGGAGACCGTATCCTTTCATTAATAGGTATAGATGTAAACTCTTTTGCTGTTGCTGGTTCATTTATATTATTTTTCATAGCGTTAGAAATGATTTTGGGTATTACGCTCTACAAAGAAGATGAATCCGCATTGGCTAATAGCTCGGTTTTTCCTCTTGCATTTCCATTAATTGCTGGACCAGGAAGTTTAACTACCCTATTATCTCTAAAAGCAGAATTCAAAACAGAAAATATTATTATTGCTATAATAATTAATGTTATTTTCATTTACATCGTGCTAAAGACGTCTTCTAAAATTGAACGTCTCATAGGACCCAATGGTATTGGAATTATTAGAAAAGTTTTTGGTGTAATTCTTTTAGCAATTTCTGTAAAACTGTTTGCTGCTAACATTAAAGTTTTATTAGCATAATATGAGGATATTTTCAATAATTGCGCAACTTGTTTCAACGGGTCTTATTATTTTTAATGTTACCCATGTAAGCTTGAATGCGCCATTCAAAAATCAAAGTTTAATAGCTTTAATTACTATCATGGCTTCTGCTATAGTAATAGTGTTATTGCAAATTTTACGCTTGTCAAAACGCATTGAAAAAGAACAAGAAAAAAGTTAGGGATTAATGGTAATGATTTTCTTAAGCATTACATCATTTTGATTAAAAATTTGCACTGCTAAATCACTGCCAAATAATTGTTCTGCTATCACAGATTTCAAAACTAACTTAACATCATTAATATCTCTAAAGTAGTTTATTTCGCTATTTAACCGAGAGCCTAGATACGTTTTAAAACGGTTAAGAAATGCGTCATTAACCTCAAAATCTTTTACAAAATCTTCTTTTGTAAAAGAAGCATAAAAGCTTCTGTAATGATCTAACTCCTCAAAAATAAAATAACTGATATAGCCTGATCTGTATACATAATCAAGGGTTTCGTTATCCATTCTAAATCTTAAGGGCACAAAAATATCTGGAATAATTCCACCTCCACCGTAAACAATTTTCCCTTTTGGTGTTTCAAATTTTAAACTATCATTAACCTCAATATGACTGGCACTGTATAATTCCCCATTGAAGTAGCGGTCTAAAAACTCTTCGTTATAATCTTTGTCACCATCTTTGTATGGTTTCTGAATAGACCTGCCTGTTGGGGTGAAGTAACGAGAGACTGTTAATCTTATGACACTACCATCGCCTAATGGCATTTCTCGCTGAACTAAGCCTTTTCCAAAAGAACGTCTTCCAACAATAGTCCCCCTATCGTTATCCTGAATAGCCCCTGCAATAATTTCACTAGCAGAAGCAGAAGATTCATCGATTAAAACATAAACATAAATCCCTTCAAATAAACCTCCAGAAGTAGCATACCTGTAGTCAGACTCGTTAAATTTATCTTTAGTAAAGAATATGAGTTGGTCCTTTTCAAGAAACTCATCAGCTACAGCTTCAGCAACATCTAAAAACCCTCCTGGATTCCCTCTTAAATCTAATACTAAAGCTTTTAACTCATCAGACACTAAACGACTTGAAACGGATGTAAACTCTTTGTGAGTGGATTCTGAAAACCTGTTAATCTTTACATAACCTATAGTATCATTAAACATATAGGCTGCATCAACACTTTTAATAGGAATAGCATCTCGTTTTAAAGTAAACTCCATTATAGAATCAAGAGACCTTCTGTAAACAGTTAAATTAACTTCAGTGCCTTTAGCGCCTTTCAATTTTTCAATTACAGTGCCATTTGAAAGCGACTTCCCATAAACTGCTTCGCCATTAGCTTTAAGAATGCGATCACCACTTTTTATGCCAGCTTTAATACTTGGTCCTCCCTCCAGAGGCTTTATAACAGCAACAGAGTCCTTGTACGGATAAAAATTAATTCCAATGCCAACAAACTCGCCACGCATGTGATCTGAGACTGCTTCAATATTTTGATTATCAATGTATGTAGAATGAGGATCTAAATGAGATAGGATTCCTGAAACAGCTAGGTCTACTATACTATCACTGTTAACTGAATCAACGTACTCATAATTAATTAAGTCAATAAGTCGGTTAAGTTTAGCTTGTGAAGGACTGGATTGATTAAAACTTAAAACCGATGACTTGGTATAATTCAATTTACTTCCAATTAATATACCAACTATTAATATTGTGGCGGTATAAATTGGTATGTAAATTTTATTGATTTTCATCAGTCACTAAGGTCTTCTATGTGATTCAAAACAATACCAGCTTTATTTAAAAACTGAAGCCCTGAATCGTCTTTGTATTTTTTATGATAAACTACTCTTATTATCCCCGATTGGTGAATTAGCTTACTACACTCTTTACATGGTGAAAGGGTTATATATAATGTGGCCCCTTTACAAGATTGTGTTGAAGATGCCACTTTTAAAATGGCGTTAGCTTCTGCATGCAATACATACCATTTGGTATAACCCGCTTCATCCTCACAATAATTCTCAAAACCGGATGGAGTTCCGTTAAATCCGTCTGAAATGATCATACGATCTTTAACAATTAGCGCTCCTACTTTTTTACGATTACAATGGGATAACTTTCCCCACTCTGTCGCCATTTTCAAATAGGCTTTGTCATATTTTAACTGTTTAATTTCAGTCATAATTTTAACTTTGTTATATGATAAAGACTATTTCATTGAGAATATAGCCTAATAAATTAACTATCAAAGTGCATCAAAGTCAAACAACGCGTTGTATCTGTTGGATAACTTTAATGTATAGTTTTACTACCAAAATATATTGGCTTTTAGTATGGGGATAACTAAACCTAAAACTGCAGCCGAAACTACCAAGATCCAATCTCTACGATTACGCTTAAATATAACCTGTGTAACTAGGCCTAGTAATAACACTAGAAAAACAATAATAAGCTGCGCAATTTCTATACCTAGAGCAAACTCCAAAAGCGGGAGTAATTTGTCGTCAGATTTTCCAATAAATAGCTTGAACTCTCTGCCAAATCCCAAACCATGTACAACGCCAAAACACAATGTAATCAAAAACAACCAACTGGCTCCTTTTGATTTTATTGATTTTCCACCATCAATAATATTATAAATTGCTGCCAGTGCTATAGTCACGGGAATTAAAAATTCAACCAAAGCATCATCAATATTTAAAACACCATATGCAGCTAAAAGTAATGCCACGGTGTGGCCAAGAGTAAAAGCTGTTACTAGCATAAATAATTGTTTCCAACTTTCAAAACTATATGCCACAGTTAGAAGTATTAAAAACAAAACATGATCATACCCATTAATATCTAGAACATGATCTATCCCGTATTGCACATTAAATAAAAAATCGCTTGCCATAATTCTTTTTAATTGTTGTAAAAATATCAGTCTTTTATTAAACTAAAAAATTATATTTTATCAACATATTCATTTATCTTTACTTCATGTTTGCTCTAGTTGATTGTAATAACTTTTACGCTTCTTGCGAACGTGTTTTCCAGCCCCAATTACACAACAAACCGGTAGCTATTTTATCTAATAATGACGGGTGTGTTATAGCACGAAGTGATGAAGCCAAAGCCCTTGGACTCCCTATGGGAGCTCCAGCATTCAAGTATGCGTCATTTTTTAAAACACACGATGTAAAAGTATTCTCTTCTAACTATCCTTTGTATGGTGACATGAGTGGTAGGGTCATGAAAATCCTCGAACAATTCACTCCAGATATTGAAGTGTATAGTATAGATGAAGCATTTTTACAGTTTAAAGGTTATGACGATTACGACTTATCAGCATACGGTTTGCAAATTAGAAAACGGGTATTAAAATGGACCGGAATCCCCACTTGTGTGGGTTTAGCCCCTACAAAAGCACTGGCTAAAATAGCCAATAAAATAGCTCGTAAATACCCCAAAGAAACACAAGGGGTGCACTGTATTGACAGTGAAGAAAAACGAATTAAAGCCTTAAAATGGACACCCATAGAAAAAGTTTGGGGCATTGGATTCAGACACAGTAAACGCTTAAAAGCTATGGGGGTGCATACCGCTGCTGATTTTGTAAAGCTCCCTGATAGCTGGGTTAAAAAACACATGGCCATTGTAGGCTTACGCCTTAAAAAAGAACTCCTTGGCGAAACTACACTGGCATTAGAACAACAGGTCAACACTAAAAAGGCCATTGCAACAACCCGAACTTTTGAAAACGAACTATCAGACTTTAAAGACGTTAAAGAACGCATTAGCACTTTTGCTATAAACTGCGCAGAAAAATTGCGGACACAAAAGTCTGTATGCACTGCTTTGTATGTGTTCATTAAAACCAATCGGTTTAAAAAAACCATCCCTTACAAATCTTATGCCACGGTATTGGAGCTACCCTACCCGACTAATTCTAGCATTTCATTAAGTAAATATGCTATTAAAGCATTAAGTAACATCTATAAAGAAAAGCAGTATTATAAAAAAGCAGGCGTAATTGTTATGGGATTAACCCCTCATAATAACAAACAGTTTATGTTATTTGAAAACGAAAATCCCAAGCACCAAACGCTTATGCAAACCATAGATCAAATCAATAAAAACTACAGCACTGCTAAAGTCAAAATAGGCCAACAAGACATTAAACGCACCTGGAAAATGCGTCAACAACATTTATCTAAAAAGTTTACCACAAATATTAATGATATCATCACTGTAAAATGCCAATAAAATTTTTAACCCCATCCAATGCTATAGAGCTTTTCAAACCAGACGACTCTACCCCACACCCCATTGCTTTAGCCAGTGAAGGCATATCTGCTGGTTTTCCTTCTCCTGCAGAAGACCACAACGAACAAAAAATAAGTCTGGACAAGGTCCTGGTTAAAAATAAAGAGGCAACGTTCTATGCTAAAGTTAGCGGACAGTCTATGATTGGTGCTGGTCTGGATGACGGTGATTTGTTAATTGTTGACCGAAGTCAAAACCCTGAGCATAATAAAATAGCCGTATGTTTTATTGATGGAGAGTTTACCGTTAAACGCTTAAAAGTAACTACAGAAGGTGTTTTTTTAATTCCTGAAAATCCAAAATACGACCCCATAAAAGTCAATGAGGAAAATCATTTTCAAATCTGGGGAATCGTTACACATGTCATTAAAAAAGTATAAAAAAACCCCTGAGAAAACAGGGTCTATATTAATACAAAAACAAATATTTAGAGAGTTATATCGAAAATTCTATTCCCATAAATCCACTAAACCGAATAACCTCATCACCATAACGCCAAGTTAAATCAGAGCGCTCAGTGAATTGACTCAAAAGCACAATTTTTAATCTGGAATTTATACGGTAGGCTACCTCACCTTGAGCATTAAAACTAAACATACTTTTACCCCAGCGATCTATCCACCCATAACCCGCAGATAAAGATATTTCCACAGGGGGGTCACCAAGCGTATTGAAAGTAAAACCTGCATTAACTGCATAGCGCTTATAAATACCCTCTAAATCAGAATACTCAAATTCTGGTGCAACAAACATATAGCCAAGACGCTTTTGTATGCCTTGAAATTTGGCTTTTACCAACACATCTAAAGTACCTGCTTCATAATAATCATCTCCAGTAAGCGCCATGCGCACATCTTGGTAAACAGAAATACCCACACGTTCCTGAGCATTGATCAAAGTAATACTCATTAATAAAAACAATAAAAAAACCGGCGTTTTATAATAATTCATAAATAGATTCATAACAGTTAGATTTGAGGTTAAACAATAGTTATCGGGACACAATAAAATCCTGTCGCTTTTTCTTATTAAATATTTCAAAAGTCATACCTACGGTAAGTCCGCCAAGTGCGGTAGCTCCTAGATCTGCAGAATCAAAACCAGAACCGCCTGGTTGCGTGTCTACCAATTCTTTGGCTAGTCCTGCCATGGATGTAGCCAGCATAGAATATAAAAACGCTTTCTTTTTGGAGTTTGTAGTTTCGGCTACAACAGCGTAAGTCAGACTTCCAATCATGGCACCTGCTTCAAAATGCATTTGTTTGTCGGCGGCCCACATATTATTTTTTATTAATTGCCCTTGAGCTGTTGTCATGGTAAATACCATAAGTAAAGTTGTTATCAAAAATTTCATAATTGTTTTACCAGATTTGAATCTGGCGGTGTTAGTTAAAGAGGAAGCCTGTTTAATAGGGAGTACTTCAAACCCACATCACTTGCACGAGATATCCCGTGAAAACAGAAATGAATAGTCTTGATTTAAGGCCTTAGTTAAGACGTATTTCTTGTGTTCAATTATGAATTTAGCCCAAGTGTATTTTGAGATATTTTTAAATCGACAGGATGCCAATTTGTGTAGATTTTTTATTTAAAAAGCGCAAAAAAACTTTAGACGAAATAAAAATTCCAATCAATTTAACTTTGAAAAACCGTATCCTACGGAAATGCATGCTCTTTAAACCCTAGATATAAAGCATAAAAAAAGCGCCTTAAAGGCGCTTAATAAGTTATATGTAATATTAAAGCTATTGCTTAATAATTTTTATGTGGTAAGTGTTATTAAGAAGCAACACATAGCCCCCTTTTTTAAGGTTACTTAGATTTAACTGTGTGCCCCTTAATTTTCCTGACAGCACTTCTTGACCTGAAAATGAAACCACTTTATAAGGTGTGCCATTAGGCATTTTTGAAACTTCTACAATATCTTTAACTAAAGTAGGATAGATATCAATCGCTTCTAATTCTGGATGAGAGGCACTCAGAATTGCATTGGTTTGAGCTCTTAAATATTTAATCCTAGAGCTGTAAGTTTCGTCATCCATAGGGACATCATGGTTTAAAGCCCAAACCATAATGCCTCCCAAATTATTTTGGCGCACATAGTTAACCTTTTCAGCCACATACTGCTCGCTGTTGTTATAAGTTAACTCTATAAACTCATTTGCAATTGTAGGGTGTGGGTATGAAAAGGTGTTTTCTGTATTATCTACATCTATAGCTTTTACAATATTCCTATAATCTACACTCCAGTTTCTATTTTCGCTGTCTTTACCTTTACCGTAAAAACCCATGCCTAAAAACACCTTTTCTTTAGGTATGCCATAGGTATTAAATAAAATGCCATACTTATCTTCAATCCAAGATGGTGTTTGGGTGTATGACATCAAATTAATTTGATCTAGTAGTTGATGATTATCCCTTAACCATTCATTCACGGTATCACGACTTGCACCAAAAGCTCCAGTTACATGAAGCCCTTCTGGATGAAACGCATCCCTTAAAGCGGTAACAATAGCAGTTAAAAACACTTTATCATCCTCGTTTTTAACATGTTCATAATCTATGTCAATTGCAGAAATACCCCACTCTTTACAAAAAGCTAACATATTAGCTGCAAAAATTTCGTGCTTATTATTTCTAACCAAATCATTAAAATATTTCTCCTTTTGACCCATACCATTCATCCCAATAGTAAGTTTAGTTCCATATTTTTGAGCATCTTGAGTGATTTGTCTCAACATGGAAGAGGTAAGACCTTTTTCGGTTTTCCCTTTAATGTAAATACGCTCCTCTGGGGTACTTTCTGGGTGTTCCAATAGCGCGCCAGTATCTCTGTCTGCTGCTATGGCAAAAATAATCAACTCGTCTACATGTTCTAATGCAGCACCATCGTAATGGTCCCAACCGCCATTCCACCAAAAAGCGGTAATAGGAATGTGACGATTGGGATCTACTGCCTGTGCATGAAATGCCGAATTAAATAAAAGTATAAAAATGAGTGTTAGTAGATAGCAGATGTTCTTTTTAATCATGGTTCTTTCAATTATCTGTTATTGTAGGATGACAATATAGCAGATTAGATTAGCACCACATAGCTTTCGTGAATATTGTGTTAACAAAAGTGGCGCTCGTGTTAAAAAACGTTAAAAACACATTTAAAATGTAACAACTCTAAAAGATAATCGTCTTAATAGTACATCAATCAAAAAACGTACATCATGAAATTTTTTAAACACCTACTTAGCGGATTAGCCATTCTTTTGGTTAGCTTTCCATTAAATGCAGCCCCATCAATTACACCAAATAAACCAGACGGTGTAAAAGAAGAAATTTAATCACTTCTTAAAAAACCAAATTTTAAGATTACTGAAAATACCACATCAATAGTCACTTTTATGGTTAACAAAAAAAATGAAATTTTAGTCATCAATGTTGAAACTGAAAATAAACTCATTGATAGTTACATAAAAAAGGCTTTAAACTACAAGAAGCTAAAAACGAACACTACAAAAAAATTATTTAAAATTCCGGTAAAAATCAATGTCCCTTAACAAGTATACATTTAATTATCAAATTGTTAAAGTTTGTTAAATACACAATAAACCACAACAATCTGCGTAATTTAAATATATAAGTTTTTCATTAGATTAATTTTGGTTAGTTAGTTAAAAGCACAACTCTAGAGTTGTGCTTTTTTTTTGAATTATACTTCAATTCTATTAGTCAAAACTACCATAGGTTTTAAGAATTCTTAGATCAAAATTACCCGTTTGTTCAGCTTCGCCTCTATCCTCGAAATAGGTGCTCCATTCTTTTTTAAACTGTTCTGTAGCAACTTTCATTTTTAAATTATCCCCAACGCCTTTATAAGCCACAGCTACCCAATGTGAAGCACCTCCTGGCAAACCAATATCATAGGTCCCAAAAGCCACAGGGCGGCCTTCCATAGTTTTGCTAAGTTGAGATACTAATTTCTTGTGGGCTTTTAAAAAGCTATCAGGGTCGGCTACTTTAAGCTCATAAATCTGAACATAGCCATAGGAATCTGGTGAACCCTCACCTTGATAATCTAATATTCTACCTGTATACCTTGCCCCCATATCATCAACATTATCTGTGAATTCACGCCAAAAAGCGATGCGTTGTTCACGGGTTTTTTGGCCATCTTCCATCCCCCAGTTTTCAGAATCCCCAAAATAAACAATACGGTGAGACCCTTCGGTATTACCAGAACCTAAGCGCTCTAAATAAAGTCCCCCAGATTTAAAGGTCACGCCTTCATAAAAGTTATCAAAAATTTCTGCAATTTCTGATTGTTGCCAGGGCTTCGCATCAAAGTATTGTACCGTAAAAGATGGTATTTGTGCATAGCCAAATGTCATGCATAATAAAAACAGTAGTGAAGTTAGTTTTTTCATTGTTATAAGTTTTAATTATTAAAACCTAAATAAACTACTTTTTAAGAAAAATTCCGAATTAAATAATTGTTAATCAAATATTTACATGATTATCCATTACATATAATTTAAACAAAAATAATGCTGAATCGAGTCTGGAGAAATTTAAAAACACCTTTGAGTGTCACCAGATGGTAAAAATGTCACAAATTGGCACAAATGTCACTTTTGGCACTATATGTCACTTTTTAGTTGTAGGCTTTCACCTACTTTAAGCCCACTGTTCCTGTACTGTTAGCCTACGTTTACCCCACTTAACCCCCACTTAGAGTCTACCTAGAGTCCACTTTAGAGGTTTTTAAATAATATGGCTTAATGCTTAACTACTTTTAAATGTCCAACAGTTTGTGAAAACTTATCAAATAAATGGATAACATAAACTCCAGGATACTGGCTTGAAAAATCAACTTGCTTACTAATGGTTGAAAATAAAAGTTGTCCTGAAAGGCTATAAACCTGTGCTTTAGAAAAATTAGCATTGATAGTTATAGTACTTGATGTAGGATTAGGATAAATTTTTAGCTGCTCATGAAAGGTATTATTACTTAAATCACTACAGTCATTGGTAATACTATTAAAACTCCACCCCTTTTGGTTAACCAAAAAATCAAAAACAGCTCTATCACAATAAGTTAGAGATTGGGCGCCAAAAGTTATGTTTTCATTTTTATAATTACCCATTTCGTATTGCACTGCAAAAGATTGTAATAAGGCATCGACATGAAGTGTAGACATATTAGAATAACTTAAAAACCCTGAAAGGTCTGTAATCAACGTAAAATCCCAAGCGCTTAAATCTTGGTCAAATTG
>ERZ802830.419-NODE-419-length-42232-cov-23.0532_pt1 | contig 42232 bp, 37 predicted proteins | sample MGYA00345654_ERZ802830 | MGnify/ENA primary metagenome ERZ802830 (study PRJEB30503, sample SAMEA104212375) | marine metagenome | biome: Westerlies Biome; feature: [SRF] surface water layer (ENVO:00010504) within the epipelagic zone...; material: water... | reverse complement strand
TGAGCTAAAAGTGATCATTGAGCAAATCCGCGAACAGGTGCAAAACATGGAGTGAGCCCCTCAGCCGCTTGCCCGACCGCAGCGCTGCGACTGGGCATTGGGCGCCTACCTCGATTACACTGAACCCAACAATAATCTCACGCTCTCGTCGCCATTGATCTGGGTAAGAACTTGGGGATGGCGCCGACACGGAGCGCAACGGTGAGAAAGAAAAATACATAAGATCACTATGCATACTGGCAACCTTTTCCTCGTATCAGCGCCCTCAGGGGCGGGCAAAACGTCAATCGTCAATGCAGCACTCGCCGCCGATGCACAGCTTGTTGTTGCTGTCAGTCATACCACGCGGCCTGCACGAGGCGGTGAGGTAGACGGCAAAAACTACCACTTCGTCAGCGACGACGGATTTTCGCAAATGATCGACGATGCAGCGTTTCTCGAACACGCCAATGTGTTCGGTAAGCGCTACGGCACATCCAAGGCCGAGGTGGCCAACAAGCGCGAGCAAGGCCAAGACGTCATTCTGGAGATTGATTGGCAGGGCGCGCAGCAGGTTAGGCAGGCCATGCCTCAAGCCATCAGCATCTTTATTTTGCCACCCTCAGTCGAAGCTCTGGCGCAGCGCCTGACCTCGCGAGGTGAAGATACTCAGGAAAGCATCGCGAAACGGCTCAGCGAAGCCAAGCTCGACATGTCCCAAGCCAAGCACTTTGACTACTTAGTGGTTAATGAAGATTTCGATACCGCAGTGCAGGATTTTGTCGCCATCGTGCGCACCATGCGACTGCAAAAAGACGTGCAGCTGCAGCACCAGGCCGTGCAGACACTGGTGCATTTTGATGGATAAACCCCTGCGATCTTGTACTTATATAGGGCAGTATGTATTCTCGCTGCCCGTTTCAGGCACCTAATACGAGATTTTTCATGGCCCGAATTACCGTCGAAGATTGTTTAGATCATGTTGATAACCGATTTGACTTGGTCATGCTTGCGAGCCGGCGCGCCAGAGCGCTGCGCAACTACAATACCGAGGCACTTGTCGATGAAGAGAACGACAAGCCAACGGTCATCGCACTGCGTGAGATTGCCAAGGGCGTCATGAGCCACGAACTGTTGGATAGCCAAGAAATCTCACCCGATGATGAAGAGGTCAATACAGACTTCAGCGTCTCAAACTTGAGCGCGGGCCCGCTGGGAGACGATGAGCCTGCAGCAGACTGAGGCTCACCAAGAGTCATACTTTGTCGCCCAGCTGGCGGCTGAGGCCAAACGACCTGATGTCGCGGCCCCAGCCACCATTGATTCTCTTGTTGCCAAGCTTACCTACCTAAAAGACGAGGAAATCGACCTCGTCAAAGCCGCCCACGACTACGCGCGCAAAGCCCACGAAGGACAAACTCGCCGTACTGGGCACGAGTACATTACCCACCCCATGGCCGTCGCCCAAATCTTGGCCGATATGAATATGGACCATCAGTCATTGATGGCCGCCTTACTCCACGACGTCATCGAAGACAGCGAAATCAACCGGTCAGGCTTAAGTGAGCTGTTCGGTGCTTCTGTGGCTGATATGGTGGATGGCGTTTCCAAGCTAAGCAAAATATTCGCCAGCCGCGACGAAGCCCAAGCCGAGAATTTTCAGAAGATGGCCATGGCCATGGCCAAGGACATTCGCGTCATCATGGTCAAGATGGCAGATCGGCTGCACAACATGCGCACCATTGGGGTGATGTCTGATGCCCAGCGCAAGCGCATCGCCCGGGAGACCATTGAATTTTATGCCCCCATCGCCAACCGCCTTGGGGTGCAGATGATCAAAAGCGAACTGGAGGAGCTGGCCTTTCGTGCACTTTATCCGCTGCGATCCCAGCGCATCGCGCAGGCCGTGGTGGACGCGCGAGGCAACCGCAAGGCCATGGTGGACGAAGTGCAAACCGCCATTGCCGCTGCCTTGAATCGCGAAGGTATCGTGGCAGAGGTCATTGGCCGACAGAAAAACATCTACTCGATTTATCGCAAGATGAAGACCCAACATAAGTCTTTCGCGGAGATCATGGATGTCTTTGGTTTTCGCATCGTTGTGGATCAAGCGGATGCTTGTTATCGAGCGCTGGGAATCGTGCACGGCCTCTATAGCCCCTTGGTCGCGCGCTTCAAAGACTACATAGCGATTCCCAAGGTGAACGGTTACCAATCGTTGCATACTTCATTGATGGGCCCCCGAGGCGCACCGATAGAAGTACAAATTCGCACCAAGCAGCAGCACGCGGTTGCAGAAAACGGCATCGCCGGGCACTGGCTATATCGCTCCAATACAGAATTCGAATCCAGTCAACAACGCGCGCGCCGGTGGGTTTCGGATTTGATGGAGCTACAAAGTCGTGCAGGCAATCCCATGGAGTTTATCGAGAGCCTGAAGATCGACCTATTTCCGGACGAGGTTTATGTGTTCACGCCCAAGGGCAAGATCCTCGAACTGCCGCGTGGTGCCAGCCCAGTCGATTTCGCCTACTGCGTGCATACCGACATCGGCAACCACTGCATGAGCTGTCGTATCGACGGCCAACTGGCGCCCCTATCCCAGCAGCTACAAAGCGGCCAGCAAGTTGAGATCCTCACCGCATCAGACAGCACACCGAGCCCGGCATGGCTTAACTTTGCGGTGACCTCCAAGGCACGTTCCGCCATTCGCAGCGAACTGAAACAGCAGCAAGCAGGTCAATCCATCGCGCTGGGGCGCAAGCTGCTCAATCGCGTATTAGGCGCAGCCAATACCAGTATTAACGATTTGGATTTTCGACGCCTGCGTCGGGTCTTTTCTGAGCTTGGGGTACGCAAGCTTGATGAACTGCTGCAAAGCATCGGCAATGGCGACGTCTCCGCACACTTGGCTGCACAAAAACTACTTTTCGCCGACAACCCCGATTACCAAGCCATCGCCGTAGAAGGTGCCGGACCGGTGACCATCGCAGGGGGCGAAGGCCTGGTGGTCAGCTACGGCCGCTGCTGTTGCCCGATACCTGGGGATCATATTGTTGGCCACATGACGCCGGGCAAGGGCTTTGTCGTCCATGTTGAGACCTGCAAAAACCTCAAGGAAGTGCGTCGTCGCAGCGCGCACGAAATTACGCCAGCGCGTTGGACATCCCACGTTGAAGACGAATTTCAAACCATGCTGCGCGTCAACGTGAAGCGCCGCAAAGGCATCATGGCGGAGATCGCCGCTGAGATATCCTCCTGCGATGCCGGTATGGAGAGCATCAATATTGAGGAGCGCAGCGCCGACATCAGCACCGTTCACGTCGGGATCACCGTACGCAACCGCGACCATTTGGCCATGCTCATGCGGCGGCTACGGCGCAACGCCACGGTGATCAATGCGGTAAGGCACTTCAGCTGATCGCTACTCACAACCGTTGTTAGGCAAGACGGCCCAGCACACCCACTATTCGAACTAAGGCAAAGCTACCCATGAGCGTTGAGCATTCGGCAGGCACAAGACAAACCATTCAGACATCCAAGGCACCCAATGCCATTGGCACATACTCCCAGGCGGTCAGAGTTGCGGCTGGCCAGCTGGTGTTCATCTCCGGACAAATCCCCCTGGTGCCCCATGCTGATCCGGCGCAAATGACCATGGTCAGCGACGATTTTGTCGAGCAGGCCCATCAGGTTTTCAAGAATTTGCGTTCGGTTGCCGAGGCGTCCGGGGGCACGCTCAGCGACAGCACCAAGCTCACAATCTATCTCACGGATCTAGGCCAATTCGCGACGGTCAACGAGATCATGGCGCAATACATGAACGAGCCCTATCCGGCTCGTGCCGCGGTGCAGGTATCTGCGCTACCCAAGGGCGCACAAATTGAAATCGACGCCATCTTGGTCCTGAACTGATGGCTTTAATCACATTCGATAGACAATAGTCGCGACCGCAGCAGATGGCCGTCGATCCCGAAGGCAGCATCGCCCAGCTCAAGGGCATTGGTCCTAAGCTTCAGGAAACACTGGGGCGCTTGGGCATTTTTCGTTTGCTCGACCTGCTCATTCACCTGCCCGCCCGCTATCAAGATCGCTCACAGCTGACGCCCCTTGGGGAGCTACGGGCAGGCGACGATGCCTTTGTCGAAGGCGAAATTCTCGGCAGCAAAATCACTTTTGGCCGCAGTCGTGGCCTTGAGGTGCTCATCGGCGATGGTCAGCGAGAGCTGCGACTGCGATTTTTTCACTTCAACAAAGCCCAACAGCGCTCGCTTGCAGAAGGCAAACATATTCGCGCCTATGGCAGCGTCACCTTTATTGGCCGGCATCTGGCCATGGCGCACCCGGAATATCAGGTTTTCGACGCACCGCCCGGACCGCCCAAGCCAGAACTGATTCCCGTTTACCCAACCACTCAAGGCTTGGGCCAAGCCCGTCTGCGCAACCTTACCAAGGCGCTGCACCAGCTGGATTGGCCCATGGCGCCGGGCACACCATTTACCAAGCTGCTGTATTTGCATCGACCCGATGACTTGGCTCGGGTAGAGGAGATCAGTCAGGCACTGGCGCTGGATGAGCTGTGCGCCTATTACGTTGTCATGAAGCGACGGGCGCTGAAACGTCGCAAGCAACAGGCTCTCGCGCTGCCGCAAAAAGACGGGCTAGGCAGAACGCTGCGAGACAATCTTGCCTTTCAGCTCACCGACGCTCAGCGTCGGGTCATACGCGAAACTCTGGCGGACTTGGAAAACCACGTGCCCATGCTGCGACTGGTGCAAGGCGATGTGGGTTCAGGCAAAACCATCGTCGCCGCCTTTGCGGCGATTCGCGCCATTGAGCATGGCTGCCAAACCGCAGTGATGGCGCCGACTGAACTCCTAGCCGAACAACATCAGCTCAATTTCCAGCAGTGGCTGGCACCACTGGGCATTGAAGTGGCCCTGCTCACGGGCCAGATGACCGCAAAAAACCAGCGCGAGACTCTGGCGCGTATCGCCAGCGGCGAGGTGCAGGTGGTCATCGGCACCCACGCCCTGTTTCAGGACAAGGTAGTGTTTCACAAGCTCGCGCTGGCCATCATCGATGAACAACATCGTTTCGGCGTGCACCAGCGCATGGCCCTGCAGCACAAGGGCGCCTATCCCCACCAGCTGGTGATGACAGCGACGCCCATACCCCGCACCCTGACCATGACTCTGTACGCCGACATGGATGTCTCGGTGATTGATGAGCTGCCCCAAGGTCGACAACCCATCACCACCCACACCGCAGCCCAACCCAAACGCGGCGAGTTGATCGAACGTTTGCGCAAAATCCTCGCCCAAGGACAGCAGGCCTATTGGGTGTGCACCTTGATCGAACCGAGCGATGAGATTGATGCCCTGTCTGCCGAAGAAGCCTTTGCCTTGCTTACTCGAGAGCTACCAGAGTTTAAGGTCGCCCTATTGCATGGGCGCATGAAGGGCGAGGAGAAAGTCGAAGTCATGGGCGCCTTCAAAGCCGGTGAATATCAGCTATTGGTGGCCACTACCGTGGTAGAGGTTGGCGTCGATGTGCCGAATGCCACACATATGTTTATTGAAAACGCAGAACGTCTGGGACTGGCCCAACTGCATCAATTGCGCGGCCGTGTCGGGCGAGGTCATATAGCCAGCCGCTGCTTCTTGTTGTTCAAACCCGGCGTAAGCCAAGCCGGACAACATCGCCTGAACGCGCTGCGCCAGAGCCAAGATGGATTCTATTTGGCCGAGCAAGACCTCAAGCTCAGAGGCCCGGGCGACATACTGGGCACGCGGCAGTCTGGTGAGCAGAGTTTCAAAATCGCCGACTTAGGCGAGCATGCGCATCTTATGCCTAGCGTGGTGCAGCGCTGCGAGATGATGATGAATGCTGACCCGTTGAGTGAAGATGGCATGTATCTCACCGGCTTGCTGAACACCTGGGCCGCCTCAGACAATGTGCACCTATCAGTCTAGGCCAAGCCTTGCGGTCTAGGCGGTGTCGGATTAAGCCGCGTCTGTCGGTTTAAGCCGCGGCGCTCTGCCGCTCTGGTGTATTAAACACCTCACGATCTAACTCGCCTTCCGAGGAGGCCACAATGGTGGCGACCGTCGCATCGCCGGTGACGTTGACGGCGGTGCGCAGCATATCCAGCAAACGATCCACACCGATGATTAAGGCAATGCCTTCCACCGGCAAACCGACTTGATCAAGCACTAGGGTCAAAGTGATCAAGCCCACTCCGGGCACGGCGGCAGTACCAATGGACGCCAAGGTTGCGGTCAACACCACCGTCAGCAGCGCCGTCAGTCCTAAGTCGATACCGTAAAACTGGGCAATAAAGATGGTCGCCACCCCCTGCATGATGGCAGTGCCGTCCATGTTGATGGTGGCCCCCAAGGGCACGGCAAAGGACGCCACATTGTTCGGCACCCCAAGCTTATGCTCTACGGTACGCAGTGTTACCGGTAGGGTCGCACCGCTGGAGGATGTGGAAAATGCCACCAATAGGGGTTCGCGCATTTTGGCCAGGAAAGCCAGTGGGCTGAGCCCTGTGAGCGACTTCAGCAGCAGCGGATACACCAGCGCCGCATGGGCGAGCAGTGCAATAACAATGGTCGCAAAATACATGGCGACTTTGGCGATTTCGGCCAAACCCAAGGTCGCTCCGAGTTGGGTCATCAAACAAAAAACGCCTATGGGGGTAAGCGCGATGATCATGGTGATCAAGCGCATCATAACGTCATTCAGATCCATGAAAAACGCGCGCAGCTTCTCACCGCTGGTGCCGGCCTTACTCAGTGCCAGCCCGAACAACAAAGCAAACAAAATCACCTGCAGCATTTTACCGTCGGCCATGGCAGCGATGGGATTGCCCGGCACGACATTGATGAAGGTGTCTTTCACGCTAGGGGCGGTTTTCGGCTCGAAGGCGGTTGCAGCCTGCGCCTGATTGGCGCTCTCGCCACCCAGACCCGGATCTGTAGTGAGCGCAATGAGCATGGCCATGGACACTGCGATGGCAGTGGTGAGCAAATACAGGCCAATGGTTTTACCGCCGAGCCGACCCACGCTGCCAGTATCACCCAGGCTTGCGGCGCCGCAGACTAAGGACACGAAGACCAGGGGCACGACCAGCATCTTAAGCAGAGTAATGAAGATTTTGCCGCCGGCGTCGATGACGCCGTTGAGCACAAAGACATTGACAACATGTTCTTGAGGTAGAGCGATCCACTGCAATAGGGCGCCCAAAACTAGGCCTAGCCCCATGGCGATCAAAATGCGCTGCGTTAAGCTCATGCGACTCCTGATATCAGTGCTTGGTGGTCACCGGACTATAGCCTAAGCACCGGTTGAAGAAACGCAGCGCGCTGAGGGGACGGGGGTTGATGGCATAACCGTCGCTTCGTGCCCCTTTAGCCGATTTCGATCATCTCGAAATCTGCCTTACCCACGCCGCATTCCGGACAAATGAAGTCTTCGTCGACGTCTTCCCACGCCGTGCCTGGCGCAATGCCCTCGTCTTCGTAGCCTTCGGCTTCGTCATAAATCCAACCACAGACGATGCACTGCCATTTCTTCATAGTCGCTTGCTCTCACATTCAGGGTAAAAAGTTAGGGGCTTTCAAAGCGGCGGTACGCTATAGCCAGCAAGATCAAAAATCAACGGCGGCACGGTGACCCGATACTGTCCTCGGTGGAGGTGCATCGGCTAAATCAATACACTGGGTTGCTCGCCACAGCAGGATTTACTCACGCTTTGACCACTGATACTCCATCCGCCGCCATGGACGACTATCTGCGCTTAATGCGGCTAGATCGCCCTGTGGGCACGCTACTGCTGCTGTGGCCCACCTTGGCGGCATTGGCGATGGCGGCCAGCGGCTTACCCCCGCTCGAACTGATCGTCATTTTTACCGTCGGCACCTTTGTGATGCGCAGCGCAGGCTGCGTGATCAATGACTATGCCGACCGCCATGTGGATGGCGCCGTAAAACGCACTAAGGACCGGCCCTTAGTCACTGGTGCGATCAGCGAGCGTCAGGCACTGCAGCTGTTCGCCGCACTGGTGGTAAGCGCAGGAGTGCTGATTCTTTTTCTCAACACCGCCACCAAGCTGCTGGCGGTTGGCGGTCTTGCGCTTGCTGTCACCTATCCCTTCATGAAGCGCTACACCCATCTACCCCAAGTGGTGCTCGGCGCGGCCTTTAGCTGGGGTATTTTGATGGCTTGGTCAGCGCAAGATTTGGGCGTGCCCAAGGAAGCACTACTGCTGTTTATTGGTTCGCTGTTTTGGATCGTCGCCTACGACACGCAGTACGCCATGGTCGACCGCGACGACGACCTCATTGTCGGCATCAAGAGCACGGCTATTTTATTTGGCGAGCTGGATCGCTTCATGATTGGCGTGCTACAAACTCTGGCCTTGGGCACTTGGTTTTTACTCGGCGTCAGCCTCGACTACCAACATGGCTTCTATGTCGGCCTAATCTTGATCACCGGCCTGTTTGCCTTCCAGCAAACCCTGACCCATGACCGCTCCCGAGACGGCTGCTTCGCAGCATTCAAAAACAATATCTGGGTTGGCGTGGTGCTATTAGCCGCCACCCTGATTGAAGTGGCGTAGTAGGGCGAACGATGACGATATTGCAGCTACTGACCAGGCTTAGCACCCTGACCACCGCACTGGTTCGACCTTTGCGTTGGCTGGGCTTAGCCATGGTGCTGCTCACTTTCGCCATTGTCATACTGCGCTATGCCTTCAACAGCGGTGGCGTGCTGTTGCAGGAAAGCGTCATGTACCTGCACGGTACGCTTTTCATGTTGGCCATCGCCCTGGGGATTAGCGACAACACCCACGTGCGCGTAGACATTCTCTACAGCCGACGCAGCCCCGAGCAGCAGGCATGGATCGATCTGATCGGCCACCTGCTGTTTTTGCTCCCGGTGGCCGGATTCATGATTTGGGTATCGCTGCCCTACGTGATTAACAGTTGGCAGATTCTTGAAGGTTCGAGCGAAGTCGGCGGCATACCCGCCGTGTTCTTACTGAAAACCCTTATTCCTCTGACCGGTGTGCTGCTGTTTTGCCAAGGCCTCGCTGGCATCGCCAACATTTTGCTGGCCAAGCTGCGATGACGGACAACCAACCAACATGAATCTCACGCCACTGGCCCTGTTCGCCGTCACCTTCGCCTGTTTATTGGCAGGCTATCCGGTCGCTCTGACGCTGGCCGGCGTCGCACTGATCTTCGCCTTTGTCGGTACCCTGACCGGCGCGTTTAATCCGGCAGATCTGGGTTTCGCCGCGGGCAGGTTGTTCGGCATCATCACCAACCAAACACTGATCGCCGTGCCCTTGTTCGTGTTTATGGGGGTGCTACTGGAAAAAACCCGCATCGCTGAAGACTTACTGTCTAACTTATCGAATTTGTTAGGTCGCTATCGCGGCGGCCTCGCCATTACCGTGATCTTGGTCGGCATGCTCATGGCCGCGAGCACCGGCATCGTCGGTGCAACCGTCGTCACCATGGGGCTGATGTCCCTGCCGATCATGCTGCAGCGCGGCTACCCCGCCAGCTTAGCGACCGGCACCATTTGCGCTACTGGCACCTTGGGGCAAATCATTCCGCCCTCCATTGCCCTAGTACTTCTTGGCGACGTGTTGTCTAACGGCTACCAACAAGCCCAGCTCAACATGGGCATTTTCGCGCCTAAATCGATTTCGGTTGGCGATTTATTCGCTGGTGCGATTATTCCTGGGCTGTGTTTGGTGGGGCTGTACCTAGGCTACATTTTGCTTCGGGTCGTCATCGCACCCCAATCCATGCCGCCTGCCGAGCGCACAGAAGACGTGAAGCTTACGCCAGTGTTCGCTGCGTTGGCGCCGCCACTGCTGTTGATCGTCGCCGTGCTCGGCTCCATTTTAGGTGGTTACGCAACGCCTACCGAAGCCGCCGGTGTTGGCGCCTTTGGTGCGCTGCTACTGGGTCTTGCCTATGGTCGCATCGATAAGACCGTGCTGTCCCAGGTGGGTAGCTCGACGCTGTCCACCACCGGCATGGTGTTCTTTATTTTGGTCGGAGCGTCGATCTTTTCACTGGTATTTCGCGGCTACGGCGGCGACGAAATGGTGCAGACACTGTTCGAGCAAATGCCCGGCGGCATGTGGGGCGCCCTTGGTATCGTCATGTTGGTGATCTTTCTGCTTGGCTTTATTCTCGACTTCATCGAGATCACCTTTGTGGTGGTACCCATTGTTGGCCCGGTGCTGATGGCCATGGGGGTCGATCCGATCTGGCTGGGTATTTTGATCGCGGTGAATTTGCAGACATCGTTTCTGACACCGCCGTTTGGCTTCGCGCTGTTCTATCTGCGCGGCGTCGCGCCAGAGCACGTCAAGACCACCGAGATTTATGCAGGGGTACTACCCTTTATCGGCTTGCAGCTGTTACTGCTTGCAGCCCTGCTCATATGGCCAAGCCTTGCGACTTGGCTACCGTCCCAGCTCTAGTCACAGCGCGCAGGCGCTAGGCTATTTTACCGACGGCCAATCTGGCGGGCGTTTTTCCACCAAGGCCGCAATACCCTCTTTGAAGTCTTCTTCCTTGGCCATGTCTTCGATTAGGCGCTCGGATTCGATCACCGCGCTGGCAACATCGCGATGTAGGTCCTTATAAATTTGCCAGCGGGTTTGACGCAGGGAATTGGGCGATACGCTCGTGATGAGTTGATGGGCGTATGCAACGGTTCGGGCCACCAGCTCCGCCGGTGCAAAAATCTGATTCACAAAGCCCAAGGTGAGGGCTTCATCGCTGGTGAACACTCGGCTGGTGAGCAGTAGGTCATTGGCGCGCCCCAGACCCACAATTTTCGGCAGCATCCACGACAGCCCATATTCTGCCGGCAGATTGAGCTTGCCGTGAGCCGTGGTGAATTTGACGCCGGGCACAGCGAAGCGCAAATCGGCAAAGCAGGCCAGCGCCAAGCCAACCCCCGCCGCTGGTCCGTTCATGGCGGCAATTACCGGCTTATCCAAGCCAAAGTGATAGGCAAAGGACGCATCGAAGTGCTCATCAGTGCCGAAGCCAGGCTTGGCGATATCTGCGCTGATACCCGGGTCATAGCCACCCCGATCTGCATGGCCGCTGAGTGCTTGGCTATCGCCGCCCACACAAAAGCCTCTGCCGCGGCCGGTGACGACGATGGCCCGCACGGCGGTATCGCTATTCGCCCGCTCAAGCAGGTGGCGATATTCGGTATGCAGCCGGCCCGTCCACGCATTCATGCGATGAGGCCGGTTCAGCCAAATGATGGCGACGCCTTGGCTGTCTACCTCGTACTCGGTGTTTTTCAGCTCCATGGACAGCTCCCGCTTAGTCAGCAGATTCGCGAAGGTTCATGTAGGCCTGCTCGCTGATCGAATGATAGCGGCGCACATCTTCAAGATAGGCCATGTAAGACTCGTAGATGCGTTTCGCCAGCGGATCCGCCTCAGCAATCTCGGCCACCACTTCTTTCGAGGACGCACGCAGCGCAGCGATCACATCATCGGGCAATCGGCGCAGCTGCACCCCATGCTCGTTAATCAGCGTATCTAGGGCTGCATTGTTACGGGCGGTGAATTCGCTGAGCATGTCTTCGTTGATGGCTTGAGTCGCCACTTCGATCATCGCCTGCAGATCCGGCGGCAGCGCCTCCCAGGCGTCTTTGTTAACGAAGGCTTCCAAAGTAGGGCCGGGCTCGTGCCAGCCAGGATAGTAGTAATACTTGGCCGCGGTATGCAGCGAGAACGCGAGATCATTATAGGGGCCGACCCACTCTGTGGCGTCGATCACACCGGTTTGCAACGCGGTGAAAATCTCCCCGCCAGGCAACACCACCGGCACACCGCCGGCCCGCGAAAGCACTTCGCCGCCAATGCCTGGGATGCGCATCTTCAAACCCTGCAGATCGTCGATGGAATTGATTTCTTTGTTAAACCAACCGGCCATTTGCACCCCAGAGTTACCTGCAGCAAAGGGCACTAAATTGAACTTGCCGTAAAGCTCCTGCCAAAGCTCCAGCCCACCGCCATAGCGCAGCCAGCCGTTCATTTCCTGGGCATTCATGCCAAAGGGTACGGTGGCGAACATGGCCGCCGCGGGATTCTTGCCGCGCCAGTAGTAGGCCGCGCCGTGACCCATCTGCGCCGTGCCCTGAGACACCGCGTCAAAAACCTCCAGCGCCCCGACTAACTCGCCAGCGCCGTACACTTTGATGTCCAATCGCCCGTTGCTCATGATGCGCAGACGTTCTGCCAAGCGCTCTGGTGCGGCACCAAGGCCCGGCAGGTTTTTCGGCCAAGTGGTAATCATCTTCCACTCATACACCTGGGTATCTGCGGCGCCAGCGGTATTCGCAGCCGCGGATTCCTCAGCGGGGGCACAGGCCGCCAGACCCAGTAGCAGTCCCAGAGCGAGGCTGATAGCCCTAACCCCGTGTTGCCAGCGGGCGAGCTGTTGTTGCGTGTTCATGTTCGTTTCCCCATCGTCTAATCCATAACCTGAAGATTGGCATAGCCAACCATGAGCCACTTCGCCCCTTCGGCAAAGTTCACCTGTACCTTGGCGCGCTCGCCGGTGCCTTCAAATTGCAGCACCACACCTTCGCCGTACTTACCGTGCAGTACGCGCTGCCCCATACGCATGCCGTTGGCCTCTGCCTCGTAACCACCGCCACTGGTGCTGGCATAGCCGCTGCCAAAAAGGCTCTGGGTGCTGGCTTTCATGCGCACCTCAGAGAGCAGATCCTGCGGAATTTCCAGCAGAAAACGGCTGGGGCGATTGTAGCTATCCTGACCGTGCAGCCGTCGGCTTTCGGCATAGGTCAAATACAGTTCCTGCATGGCGCGCGTAATACCCACGTAGGCCAGTCGCCGTTCTTCCTCTAAGCGACCCGGTTCCTCCACCGACATGCGATGAGGAAAAAGCCCCTCCTCCATGCCGCCGAGAAATACCAAGGGAAACTCCAGTCCCTTGGCCGAATGCAGGGTCATCATCTGTACGCTGGGGCCTTGGGCGCTTTGGCGATCACCCGCATCCAGGGTCATTTGATCTAAAAATTCTTGCAGCACGCTGACCTCGGCGCGGTCACTGTCTTCAAAGGGAAAGACTAGGTCACCGCTGAACTGACGGCAGGCCGATACCAGCTCTTGCAGGTTCTCCTTACGCGCCAGCCCGCGTTCACCGCGCTCTTGGCCGTGGAATTCCATCAGACCGCTGGCGTCAATTACATGCTCCGCCAGTTCGTCCAAACGCATGGGGGCAACCGCGTCGGCCAGCTGGTCAATCAACGCAATGAACGTGCCCACGGCGCCATTCACCCGCGCGGTAAAGGCGCCACCCGCAATACCATCCTTGGCGGCCTGCCACAGTGAGGTCTGATGCGTTCTGGCGAGCTGACGAATACTTTCCAGGGTTTTGTCGCCGATGCCTCGAGTGGGGGTGTTGACCACGCGCTCAAAGGCCGGGTCTGAGTGCCTGTCTTCCATCAGCCGCATATAGGCCAACGCATTCTTGATTTCAGCGCGCTCGAAGAAGCGCTGCCCACCGTAAATTTGATAGGGAATGTTCAGGCGCAGAAGCGCCTCTTCCAGCACCCGAGATTGCGCGTTCGAGCGATATAGGATGGCAGCTTCATTGGGGCTGCCGCCGTCTTCAACCCACTGTTGAATGCGTTCGGCGATAAAACGCGCTTCATCGAGGTCATTGAAGCCCGCATAGACTTTGAGCGGCTCACCCTTATCACCATGGCACCAAAGCTCCTTGCCCAGTCGGTTGGTGTTGCGCTGAATCAGGCCGTTGGCTGCCTGCAAAATGGTCTGGGTGGAGCGGTAGTTTTGTTCCAGGCGCACTGTGGCCACGGCGGCGAAGTCGTTGGTGAATTGGTGGATGTTCTCGATCTTGGCGCCGCGCCAGCCGTAAATGGACTGATCGTCGTCCCCTACCGCCATCACCCTCGACGTTTGGCCTGCCAGCACCCGCAGCCAAGCGTATTGAATGGTATTGGTGTCTTGAAACTCGTCCACCAGTAAGTGTGAGAATCGCTGCTGGTAGTGTGCGAGCAGCTGGGCGTCGTTCAGCCACAGCTCATGGGAGCGCAGCAGCAGTTCGGCAAAATCGACCAAGCCGCCCTGATCGCAAACCTCTTCATAGGCCTGATAAATGCGCTTATGGGTAATCTGAAACAGGTCTTCACCGGAGGCCACTTCGTGGGCACGCTTGCCCTCATCTTTTTGGCCGTTGATGAACCAAGCGGCCTGTCGAGCGGGCCATTTTTTTTCATCAACGTCCTGGGCTTTCATGATGCGCTTGATTAAACGCACTTGGTCATCGCTGTCGATGATCTGAAAATTCTGCGGCAGCTTGGCTTCGGCCCAGTGCATGCGCAGCAGTCGGTGCGCCAAGCCATGAAACGTACCCACCCACATCGAGCGGGCGGAGACATTGAGCAGGGATTCAGTGCGCGCGCGCAGTTCCGCCGCCGCTTTGTTCGTAAACGTTACCGCCAGAATGCCATGTGGAGAGACGCCTTCGACATCGATCAGCCAGGCAATGCGGTGCACGAGAACGCGAGTTTTGCCGCTGCCAGCACCAGCAACGACGAGTGCGTTGGATAGGGGAGCTGAGACCGCGTCACGCTGGGATTCATTCAGTCCATCGAGAATATGCGAGATGTCCAAGGGCGCCCCAACTGCGGTATGACCGGCTTATCCTACCTTAGCCACACCACTGGCGCTTATCTCCCAGTACAAAACAGTGCGAAAGGGTGCGAAAAAACGTCTAGCGCCTACCTAGGTCTGGGCGCTGTCCGAGGTCGCCTCCTCGTGCTCGACTGGGTCCGCCTCATACTCCTCACCCCGCGCCTGAACGTCGAAGTCCAAGGTATGCATGGTAATCAGTTGGCCTATGCCCTGACCTTGGTCGGTCATATGCAGTCTGTTGAGAATTTCATCTACCAAGCCGCGAACTTCTGATCGCAGTTCGGCCAATTCTTCCGCGGTGGCAGTAAGAGACTGGATACCCACTCGGTAAAAACGCTGTACATAGGACTGCGGTAACCATGACTGCACCTCGCCACGCAGACCGCCAATGGGCGCGCTACTCTCTGGTACCGCCTCTTTGTTGCGCTGACGATCCAGTTGTCCCTGATCGATCACTGACTCTATGTGACGCGCCAGGACAAAGGCGTAGCGGCTGCGCAGTTGGTCGATGATGGAGGGATGTTTGCCAGGGTTTTCCAGCGCATCCCAGATGGCCTTGCCGCGAAATCCTGACAGCGACCCGCCCTTTACCGGCGCTGCCCCCCCTTGCGGTGCAGCACCCCCAGCGATGTCCTCGCCCTCGACTCGCTGGCCTTCCAGCGATCGAAGTCGCACCAAGATATAGCTCATGACAATGAAGAGGATGACAACCAGGACGATTGTCAGGGTTATTAACAAGATCGGTACTAAATTTTGGGTCACATATCACTCCGTCTGCAATCGTGACAGGCGCTCATAGGCACCAATGACTGCATTTTGTTGCTCTACGCTGTGATTATCTTCACGTCCTATGTTGTTATTTTTCTTTAAATATCAACCATTAATTGACACTCAACAAGTCTTTTCGCCAAGGCCACGGCGCAGGTCCACAATTACTGTGAAGCGCCTCACAAATCTTCCTTGGCCCCTAGGACCTGTTTGGCAACGCGAGCGCGCTCGATGATGTAAAGGTCTGCCACCGTCGCCTCTACCTGTTGCATGCTGGAGCGCATGGTCGACAGCTCTCGACGCACGCCTCGTATGGACGACACCTCAGCGCTTTGCGCATCCAGCGCTTGTTGCAGGCGTGTCAACGCTTGGCCTAAGGCTTTGTTGTCGTTTTGCAGTTGCAGTAGTTGCCCCGCGAGGGCCTGCTGCGTCTGTGTCAGCGCCGATGCCGTGGTATTTGTCACGTCACTTGGCACCGCAGCCAGCGCTTCGTTGAGTTCCACCATGGCAATTTCGTTCGCCGCCAGCATTTCACGCTGGGCCAGCTGATTGGCCAAACCTTCGTCGAGGCGCATTTCAATAGCGCTGAAGGTTTCAATACCCCGAGTCATTTGTATGGTGCGCTTCGCCATGGCACCCAACATGGCGTCAATTTCGCCAACTTTGGATGACAGTTGAGCGGCCATCAGTACGTAGAACAGTACCGCCCCGAGCAGCGCCGTGCACAACCCGCCGACAGAGTACATCGTAAACTGACGCGACTTTTGCAGTTGCTCTGCGATCTCTTCGATCATCGGATGAGCAGTCGATATACGCACCCGTTCGCCGCCGACGCTTATTTGCAGGTTGGGTTCCTCGCCTTCTGATGCAGACTCTGCCTCAGCAGCTTTTGCCTTTGGCGGTTCCATCAGCTGCTCAACCGCTGGCAGGGCATCCTCAGACTCTGGGCTTGGCGTTTTGACCAAGGCCGAAGGCGCACTGGCGTCTGCAAGTACGTCTTCTATCTCTGCGGCACGCTCCTGTACGTTTTTAGCAATGGCCTCAACAGCTTCTTGCGTGTCATCCACAGAGTCTTGGCCATCGCTGGATGCTTCAGCGGCATCGGTAACCTCTCCGGTTGGCTGCGCGGCTGCCTCTTCTGCTGTCGGTTTTTCTTCGTCTGCCATGTTTTTCTCCAAATATCGCTTGGGTTGGCTCGGTTATATTTGTCCGCTATTACGCAGCACACTGCCGTCAATGAAGTAAGGCTGCGCGGTGATGCCAAATTGTGTCAGGTACTCGCGGGCTTGGCCTCGGTCAACAAAGGGACCGCTTACCGTAACAAATCGGTCTGCCTTGACCGCCACTTTAACGCCTGGCAACTGATTGTTGTTGTTGCGCCAAATCAGCGCACTTTGCGGCAAGCGAAAAGACGCGTGCTGCACGTATACACCAGGCTCAAATGCTGTCGGCCTAGGGCGCTCAGCGGGCGCTGCTGCGTTGACAGCATTGCTCGTCACCAAGGGCGTCACCACCGGAAAAAGGGCTTTCAAGCCTTCCTCTGCATCAACCACCTGAGGCCCCGCAGCAGTTTGCGGCTGTTGTGCGCTTGCCGCTGCGTTGTTGGGCAGCGGCGTATTCGGCTTGGCGACGTCGGCTGCCGCGATTTGCGGCGCTACCAGATCAGGTTTGGCAATCGGCATATTAACCCGGCTTACCTGTTCTCCTTGTGCATCTGCTTGGACATTCGGTATTGCCGCCGGTGTCGTCTGCGGCGCAGCCACTTGCTCACTCAACCACGCACTGGCGCTACTGGTTAGCGCGCTCGTGGTTGAACCCGCCCAGCGGAAAAAATCTGCGTTAGGACTGAAATACAGGCCGACAATCAGCAGGCAGGCAATGCCTGAGCAGGCCAGCACGCGAGTGTTGGAGACACCACTGATGGGCGGTTTTGGCGCCTGCAGGGTTTTCTTGTTCGTCGATGGAAGGGCCGCCGCTGCAGAACTGTCCAACGCCTGTGCCTGTTCACGCGCCGGCAGCATTTGCTCGGCCCTGCGCATTAGCTTGGACAAATCCGAAGCCGCTGGCAGCTCTGACAGATTCGCGCTCTCATCGTATTCAACCGTCACGCCAAGGGATCGAATCAACTGCTGAATTTGTCCCGCCTCGGGTCGACCCTTGGCGGCTTCCGCCAAGGCTTGGCACTGGGCTTCGCTGGGTGTTTGAAAGACCACGTGTTGGGCTCTAAGGCGCTCGGCAAGTTTTTGCAGGTGCGGTGACTCGGGTCGGGCCTGACGCGAGTGCACAATGATCGCAACCCCCGCAGCCTTGAACTGTTTCACCATGTTCGCCGCCATTTGCAGCAGTTCAGACTGCGCAGGTCCGGGCAGCTCGTAGAGCCATATCTCCCGCGTTTTGACGATACGCTTGGCTTGCAGGGCCGCAATATCCATGGCGGCGAGGTGCGCGTTGAGCCGCTCCAACAAACCATCGCTGCTCTTCGGCATTTTGCGAATGGCGACCTTGGCATCGGCCAACCCTGACGCCTTGTTGATCTCGGCCAATATGGTGCGCGTGTAGTGGGCGAGCAAATTCTCGTGCCGAGCCGACGCTATGACGACGTTACCGGCGTGCGCGAGTGACGCCTGGCACCCCAGCAGGGTTTGCGCGTCTTCTTCGCTAAAGCATAGAGCTGCGTTGAGGGTCGGTTCTTCCTTTAACGGGATCATCGTATCTTTCCTTGGCGTTCCATTAATGTGTTCATAGTTCTAGCGCCTGCCCATCAGCCGAGCCCTGTTGGCGTCGACCGCTTTCGTCGAAGACCAGGTCTTCGGGCACTTGGGGCTTGGGTTTCACAACGCGCTGTCCGCCTGGGGTGACGGAGTTCAGTCCATAGACGTAGGCGATGACCTGGGCGACGGCGTGGAATAACCCCGACGGTATGTACATACCCACATCGCAGGTGAAATACAGCGCACGAGCCAACAAGGGCGCCTCAAAGATCTCGACCGCGTTGTCGTTGGCGCTTTCGCGGATACGCGCGGCCATAAAGTTCTTGCCCTTGGCCACCACCCTGGGGGCTTCCTCTTTGTCCATTTCATAGACGAGGGCCACGGCAAAGTGTTGCGGGTTGGTAATCACGACGTCGGCACCGGGTACGTCATCGAGCTGCCGCTGCTGCGCCATTTCGCGCTGCTTGGCACGAATACGCTGCTTCACCTCAGGCTGACCTTCAACCTCTTTCATCTCATCTTTGATTTCTTGCTTGGTCATTTTGAGTTTTTTGATGAACTCATAGCGCTGATAGGGCACGTCGATCATGGCGATAATCACCAGCGCGACAGTGGCCACCAATGCGCCTAACAAAACGGTTTCGACGCTTGCAGCGATGGCGAGATTGATTGGGCTATCGCCAATTTTCAGGATCGAGTCCAAATTGAAGTACAGATAGGAACCACCAATAGAGGCAACCAGCGAGAATTTCGCTAGGGCCTTACCAAGTTCTACCAGTGCCTTGAGACCAAAAATACGACTCATGCCCTTAATCGGATTCAGTTTGCTGGCTTTCGGCGCAAAGGCTTTGGCGGAAAACACGAAGCCGCCTAAGGCGGTCGCTGAGCCGATGGCCGCAACAATGGCCAAGGCAAACACCGGTATGACCGTGATAAAGCTGTCCATCGAGAGAATCGACAGTCGATTCAAGGCCAGATTTTCTTCAAAGGCATAGTTGGCGGGTATGGTCAGCGCTTCGGTGAACGTATCGACGAAGCGCGGCCCCATCCAAAAACCGCCCAAGTACAGGCTCGCGATCACGGTGCAGGTGACTGCTGCAATGGTCATATCCTGTGAGCGCAGCACCTGGCCATCTTCCTTGGCTTTTTCCAGGCGCCGCGCGGTGGGTTCTTCTGTTTTGTCGTCTTGTGATTCTTCAGCCATTACAAGCCCAACATATTTTCATTGAGGGTTTGAAAGGCCTGATACCACAGCCCTTCCATCTTGCCGATAATGGTCACCATGCTGAGCAGCACCATGCCGAACCCGATGGGGATTAGCGCTGGAAAGCCCACGGCAAACACGTTGAGGCTAGGGGATGCTCGGGAAATAACCCCCAAACAGCCATTGATCATGAGCAGACCTAACATGATGGGCAGCACCATGATGATGGCGCCGATAAACACTTGAGAGGAAAAGGCGATAAAACCTGAGATCGCCTCGGTGCTGAGCAATCCGCTGCCCACGGGAATGGCGATAAAGCTTTGCACCAGAATGCTGATGGACACGAGGTGTCCGCCAAGGCTCAAAAAAACCAGCAGGCCGATGATCAGCAGAAATTGCGACAGCGTCGGCACGTTGCCCAAATTGGGATCCATCATGTTGGCCATGCCTAGGCCCATACTGGAGGACACCGCGTGACCGCTGACGACGATGGCGGCGCTGACAATTTGCAGGGTAAAGCCCATGAGGGCGCCAACGGTGATCTCGTTGAACAGGCCGTAAATGGCCCCGATGCTGAACGGATCAACCTGCGGAATGTCGATAAAGGGATAGATCATCCAGGTCAAAACAAAACCCGTGACGATGCGTACGCGCAAATTCAGCGCGCGCTGAGAAAAAATCGGCGCCGTAATCATGAGCGCGGTGATGCGCACAAATGGCCAGATAAAGGTCTGGAACATTTCGACGATTTCGGCAACAAAGAACGTCATGGCGCTACAGCGTGATCGTTCTGACGCGTTCAAAGATATCGTTGAAATATTCGGCCAACACAGCGATCTGCCATTCACCGAACACCACCAACGAAAGCACCATGACCGCCAGCTTAGGAATAAAGCTGAGGGTCATTTCCTGAATTGAGGTCGCCGCCTGAATAATACCGACCAGTAGGCCCGAGATGAGGGCAGCCGCCAAAATAGGCGCCGCTACCAAAATGGTGACCTTGAGAGAATCCAAGGCGATATCCATGACAAGCGAAGTATCCATGCCGCCCCCTAAGTCATATACGTGGCGACAAGGGAGCCGGTAACCAGCCCCCAGCCGTCAACCAGCACGAACAAGAGCAGCTTGAACGGCATCGAGATCATCATGGGCGACAACATCATCATACCCATGGACATCAGTACGCTGGCGACCACCAAGTCGATGATGATGAACGGTATATAGATCAAAAAGCCGATGGTGAAAGCGGTCTTGAGTTCCGATGTGATGAAGGCCGGTACCAACACGCTCAAGGGCAGGTCAGCCACATCTTCCACCGGGTCGGTGTCGGACATTTCCATGAACAACACCATGTCTTTCTCGCGGGTTTGACCCAGCATGAACTGCTGCAGCGGCACTCGCGCTCGATCTAAACCCTCGTTAAAGGAGATTTCTTCGTTTTGTACCGGCTCCAACGCATCATCGTAGATGGTCTGCAAAATGGGGTTCATGATGAACAGGGTGAGAAATAGAGCGATGCCGATCAGTACCTGATTCGGCGGCGTTTGCGCAGTACCCATGGCCTGTCTGAGCAGGGACAGCACGATAATGATGCGGGTAAAGGAGGTCATCAAAATCAAAATGGACGGCAGCAAGCTGAGCAGGGTCATCACAATGATGAGCTGTAGCGACAGACTGTATTCGGTGCCGCCATCGTTGCCTTCGAGCACCTTCAGCGCCGGAATGCCCTCAGCAAACCCTAGCTGAGGTAGCAGGCAGCCTAATAAGGTCATCACCAGTGCCATCAGCGTTCGAACGCCTGAGCTTGTACAAATTTCTTTCATGCGACCTTTCATCAAGTCAAACGAGGCCCAGCGGCCACGCGATTTATCGATTCATGTCACCTAGAAAGCAAAGAGCATGCCACCTTTATTGTTGTTTAATTTCAATGAGTTAGCGCCATATGGCGACTTTTTGCCGCTCATGGCGCGAAATTGACCCTTTGCCGCTTTGTTTTCGTCGATTTCTCGACAACGGCATTTGCAGTCGCTTTTGGCCGCGGATTGTCTACCATGCCAATTGTCCACCAAAAACAAACAGCAACAAGGTTGGCCTATTCATGAACACATTGGGGCGGCGTTTTCGCGCGGCGATGCAGCTTGGCAGCAACCCTTTGCGACACTGGTGCTTGGCCATGCTGTTTACTCTGGGTGCATCGGTGGGTTTTGCCGCCACCACTGATCCGTTGCCCGGCGATAACCCACCCACCGACTCAACCTCCCCAACAGAGACCGAAGCGGAAGACCCCATTGTGGTCGACCTCGACATACCGCCTGGTCTCACAGAATTTCTCGACGAAAAATATCCGCAACGCGCCCAAACTCAAGGAACCCAAGCGCAGGGAGCGAATGCCGACGCAAACCAAGCTGCCGGTGCAGCTGCGCCCGCTGACCCGGCACAGGCACCTGACCTAGTGGACCAGACGACTGCGCAAACAGTGCCTTCCGAGGCGGCTACAGAGACTGGAGGAGAAGCACTAAACGACGCCAGCCCGGTGCTGGCAGACGAATCTGCGCCGGTGTCTCGGGCTGCAAACGCCGAAGCTGTGGCGAGCGCAGTTGTGCAGGACCCGGCTAATTCCGTCGCACCAGCAGCGGCAAGCGCGGCACCCGAAAACGCTCTCGAAGATCCGCTGGCAGCCATGCCCTATCAGGACTGCTTCGCAAGCGCTGCTGATCGCTATCAAATCGACGACGCACTGCTCATGGGCATTGCCATCGTCGAAAGCAGCATGGACCCCGATGCGGTTTCCAGTGCCGACGCGCTGGGTTTGATGCAGATCAAGTGGCCGATCACCGCAACTCACTTGGGCATCACCGACCGGCGAGCACTGTTTGACCCCTGCACCAATATCGACGCCGGAGCGCGTTATCTGCGCGAGCTGCTCGATGACTTGGCGGCATTCTCGCCCGAGCCCCGTCGCAGACTGGCCCTGGCCAGCTATCGATTGGGACCGAACGGTTTCGACCCGAACGTGCCTCTGCCCGCCAATGCTCAGGACTACATCGAAAAAGTGACGGCCCAAGAGCGCCTGCTGACTGCGCCAATGCAAGACGCCATTGCTACCACGGCGGGGCCAGTGCTGCCCTGCTTGGTACAAAATCTACGCGGTTTAGCGATAACGACCCACGATCCAACGCAAAGAAGTGCTCAGGTTGGTCAGTGGCTGGACGCCAGAGGTCAAGGCTGCAGCGCACTGGCGCTGATTCAAATTCGCAACAATTTACCGGTTTGGCTGGGGACAGCGCTTACCCCAGAGCGGGCGACGCAAGTCAGTGATTTGCTCGAGCAAGCCATTAACACCACAGCCAGCCTCGATACACGTACATCTCGACCGAGACGCTAGCGCGTGCCGATGCGACCTTGATCAGCGGTCTTTGTTCGACCGGTTATGGCGTTTTGTTGGGCTGCATCAGTCGGCGCAGTTGACCGGCAAAGGTGCCCTGGGCGGACTGCGTCGTGGCGGCTGGCTCAACCGCATCGTCTGGGTTAGCGTGTTGGCTAGCGCTATCGAGTGGTTCATTATCAAGCAGCGTGATTTGATTCGCGGCCACGCCCAGAAGTAAGCGCTTACCCTCGTATTCGACCACATCGAGGCGATGTTTGGGCCCCAGACGCAGGGAGTTTACGACACGCAGGTTCTTGCCCTGCATAGCACCCATGCCGATACCGCGAGTGCGCACAAACCAGAGGGTTGCGAGCAACAAGCCCAAGACAAAAATGAAGCTGAGAACCGCCGAGAGTAGCGGTGACATATCCATCAATTAAGCTGGCTTCACGCGCTCAAGCGGCGCGACGATGTCAGTGACGCTGATGCCGAGCTTATCGCCTACCGAGACAATCTCGCCCTTGGCAATAACGGTGTCGTTAATTTTCACTTCCATGGGTTCACCGACCCCTCGATCCAGCTCCAGCACACTGCCTTGAGACAGACGCATCAAATCTCTGAGCTTAAGCGTGGTGGTGCCAACCTCGACAGACAGCGTGATCGGAATCGCGCGAATGACGTCTTGATTGATGTTGTTTTCGCCCGACTGCTCGGCTGCTGGTTCCGCGGCGCCTTCCGGCTGCTGTCCGGCGTCCTGTCCGTTCTCTTCGGTTTCACTCATCCTTCGTCCTCTGACATTACGCTTTCAACAATTTGTATCGCGACCTGATTGCCTCGACTGCCGACCTCAACATTGAAGACCGGAAAACCATTCACCGACAGCTCGGCGTGTTCGGGTGGACGTATGGGGAACCAATCGCCCACTTTCATGTTTGACAGTTCATCCACCGATATGGAGAGCTCTACGGCCTTCACCACACCCTCGACGGGTACTTCCTCTATGCTGTCTAACAAATCCGCGCTCCAGCGCGCGTCTGATTCGGCGTCACTGCCGCTGGTGGTGATTCGGGTGCTCAGCACTTCGCGCACCTGTTTTAGGTTGGCATAGGGATAGACCACATCGACGAAGCCGAGGTCCTCACCATCACCCTGAGTTTCGAAACGGTTCATGATCACCATCTCGTCATCTGCTGCAATGTTGGCAAAGACCGCACTGATTTCAGACGACGACAGCGAGCACTCGACTTGCATGAAGGGCGCCCAAGCCTCTGCCAACGAGTTAAAAATAACGCCGCGTATCTTATTGATCACCGCGTTTTCCGTAGGCGTAAAAATGCGCCCTGCGGCCACTGTCGTCAGGGATTTGGGCGAACCGCCAAACCAATTGTCTAGGCAGCTGAACACCACTTGGGAATGAATGACGATCAAGCACTCACCGCGTAGCGGATCGATCTTGGTGACGTTTACCGCCAAGGGTGGGGCGGTGCTTGCGACGTAATCCGCGTAGCGGATGATTTCCGTCCTGCCGGGCTGGAGTCTTGCGTTGTAGCGCAGCTCTTCCAACAGGCCAATGCGCATAAAGCGGTGAAGGCGGTCGTTAATTTGCTCGATAGCGGTGACGTTGACCCCAACACTGGTGTCTTGGCGGGTTAGGTCATAATTGCCCGTTGCCACCCCAACGTTGTAGCCCTCACCACCCAGATCACCCGTCGCCACCATTTCCTCAATGGCGGCGAGCTCTTCTTCGGTCAGTAGCTTGTCGTTTTCTTCGGCCATATTGCGGTTTTCTTAAATTGCCAGTGCGTGTTGGACGGCTGCCCTAGACTACTGGACGACGAAGCCAATGAAGTAAACCGATTCGACCGCCGCGAAATTGTAATTTTCGAACTGCTCGAGCGTTTCGTTCATGATCAAGGCCAGCTCCTCCTGCAAATCTCGGCGGAAATTCTCTTCTCGAAGCTCTGCCTCACTGACCAGTCGCAAGCGATCCAGCACCGCAGAGCGAATGGCGAACTCGTGCTCATCGATCTTTGTGGTCACTTTTTCGCCGTAATACGTCATCACCGCGAGGGTGACCTGCATGACCTTGCGAGAGCCGACAATGTTGGCAACAAAGGGCTGTGGAAAGTCCTTGTAGGTCGGTTTGAATTTCTCTTCTTCGACCACATCTTTTGACACTGTCTCGGGCATCTGCATCGCATCGGTACCTTCGATCTCTGCCTCGAGCTCGGCAATTGCCTCTTCCGCCGCATCGGCTTCTTTCTCATCGAAAAAGCCGGTAAAAAACAGCGCGCCCAGGGCAGATCCAACCGCGACCAGTAGAACGATGAGTATGATCAGAATAATTTTGATCAACCCGCCTTTTGAGGGTGCTTCTTCTTCTACCTCAGCCATTGTTAACTCCTGTTAAACGTCGTTCAGTTTAAACAAAAACATTCAAGCCATCCCGAAGAATGTTGCCACTTGCCAGCTGCTGTTCCGACGGAATCAGTTCTTCCGCCAAAAGATCCATAGAAAGTTCAATTTCTTGAGAATCTTCACGCTTTGCCCGGCGATCACTATCATCGCTGAGCTCAATATTTACGCCTGCACCGTCTCCAACCAGCGCTTCAAGCGACTGTCGCAGGCGCGGCATAGAATCACCTAACAGTTGACGGACATTAGCATCATTTGCAGCAATCTGGCCTTCGATACCGCGCTCGCCAACCTGCAGTTCAATCCCCACTGGGCCAAGAGCCGCCGGGTTAAGGTTCAGCTTCACGGTCCAGTTACCCTCTTTTACAGCCAGCGCCAGTTTCTGCGCTAACACTTCACCGAAACGCTGGGCCCAAACCTGATAGGGCTGCAGGCGCGACTGCATTTGCGCAGGGTCTGCTGACAACAGTGCATCGGCCAAGCTCACCGGCGCATTGCCAGCGGGGGCTTGTATCAGCGTGCTGTTGGCGTTTGCCATGGGTGGTGCGCTGGGATTGCCTTGGGACTGTGGCTGTGGATTGGACGAACCCTGTTCTACGACCGGCTCCGCGCCAGCCAGAGCGCGATCGGCAAGGCCTTCAACTTGCCCAGACAGAATGGTCGACAGCGTTGCTTTCGCCTGAGCAAGCTCCGGGTTGGTACCCTCGTTAGATTGCTTCATTTGTTGCATCAGTTCGGTTTGGCGAGTTTGTCCGGTCTGCGCCAGCGCGTCTGAATTTTTTGTCACCATCTCATCTAACTCAGATTTCAGACCCGCTGTTTTTGGATCCATCGCAGGAGGCGTAGCGCCGGACCAATTGGCCTGCTGCATGAAACGTTGACGCGCATCCAGCGCACCGTGCGGCGCCGGATTGAGCGCACTGCCCTCAACCGCAGCCCTCATATGAGAGTGAGTCTGAGACTGAGACGGCAGATCAGAATGCACACTCGCGGACACTTGAGCGGGCACGCCGGGGCCTGGGACTTCATCATTGCTCACCAGTCCCTGCAGCACACTACCCACTGGCGACAGCGGGTTATCCGATGCCGAGGGCGACGCCTCTAACGGCTTTAATTCCGGTACGAGGCCACCTTGGGCACGCGCAAACTGGCTCAAGCTCTCTTCACTTACTTTCGGGTTTGCCGTGGTCAAAATGACTCGACCCACCTGCAAGGCACGCGAGTGTATGGACAGTTCGGGCAAGGGATTGCCGTTTGCCGCAGCGTTTGGCAAGGCAACCGGCGCTTCGCGGTCCGCTGCCGCTTCGCTTGGCGCGTTGGCCGCATCGACCTCCGGCTTTGCCGCCGACGCAGTATCCGCCTCGGCGGCCGGCTGCGCATCGGTCTTGGGACTCTGCGATTTGGCCTGCTCTTTGGCTAAAACACTATTAAAATCAGCGCCTTGGGAGGCAACTCGACCAGTATCTGCGGGCACGTCAGAGCCGACGTCTACGGCTTTTGGTGACGCGTTGACAATAAATGACAGAAAATTCTCAGACATTTCATTGGCTGCTGGGTTACAAACTTGCTTAAGGAATAGCAATTAGCGTGCCAGCGCTTTGCCTCATGCAGAAATCGGCTCACGCGCCCGGGATTTGAGCAATTTTACTCCCCCAGCCTGCTGCGGGTTTTGGCCACAAAACGCTGGGCGCTTAACATGTCGGCTTCTTTTTGCTCTTTGCGCGCCATGCTGTGTTTGAGCTGCTCCCGCGCTCGCGCGGCTAACGTTTCAAATTTGACGCGCTCACTGTTGAGTTCACGAAAACGTGCTGCTATGGATTGCTGCTGGCGCTGCAGCTCCGCCATCTGATCAATAATGGCTTGGGTCGTTCGATCCAGCTGGCCCATGAAACGACGCAAATGCGTCGATTGCTGCAAATCAACTTGGGTATTCTCAGCGGTCTTGAGCTGCTGCATATAACCCAGCTTCATATGCCGGATCTTCTCTTGCTCTGCGCACAAGTCGCTGTGTTGTGTGCGCACTTGTACAAGGGCTTTTTGCACTTCGCTCGCTTCTTTGCCCACGCCCTCGGCCATACTCTGCCAACGCTCAATGGAGGCACGCAGTGCGCTAGACACGCATGCTCTCGCGTAGCTGGGCGATGGCATCTTCGAAGGTGACTAACTCGTCCATGGGTTGACGCAAAAATTCCTCCATCACATTGCGCATGGAAATCGCGCGATCCAGATCAGGATTGGTGCCCATCTCGTAGGCGCCCACCTGAATCAGATCTATGTTCTGCTGATACAGCGTCCACAGTCTGCGGAACATATTCGCAGCGTTCAAATTATCAATATCTGCAATGGTTGGCATCAGTCGTGAAATGGAACCGGACAGATCAATGGCGGGATAATGCGCCGCGTCGGCCAGCGCTCGGCTGAGAACCACTTGACCATCGAGAGAGGCTCTCGCCAAGTCCACCACCGGATCCTGCAAATCGTCGCCTTCGGCGAGCAGCGTATACAGGGCGGTAATGCTGCCTTGTCCGACGCTACCGGTACCGGTGCGCTCAATGAGGTTGGGCAGCAGGCTGAATACCGACGGTGGATAGCCCTTCGACGTGGGCGGTTCACCAATGGCCAGACCGATCTCGCGTTGGGCATGGGCGACTCTGGACATGCTGTCTACGAGCAACAGTACGTCTTTGCCTTGGGCACGAAAGTACTCCGCATAAAGATGTGCCAGATGGGTCGCACGAATACGCAGCAGCGGCGAGTTATCCGCTGGCGCCGCAACCACCACGGCATGCCCCATGCCCTCGGGTCCGAGTATTTGCTCAATGAATTCTTTCACTTCGCGGCCGCGCTCGCCAATGAGGCCGATCACCACCACATCTGCCGACGTGAACTTGGTCAACATGCCAAGCAAGACACTCTTGCCGACGCCAGAGCCTGCGATCAGGCCCAAGCGTTGCCCACAGCCTACGGTCAACATGGCGTTGATTGCCTTCACGCCCACATCGAGCACGCGATCAATGGGCTGACGCTGCATTGGGTTGATCGGCTTACCCTGCAGGCTTTGACGCTGGGATGTGCGGATCGGCGAGAGACCGTCTAAGGGTTCGCCCAGCGCATCGACAACGCGACCGAGCAGATGGTCGCCAACCATGGCGGTATCTGCATCGGACAACAAAAAGACTTTGGCGCCCGCATGCAGACCCGATGCTTCCCACAGCGGCATCATAAAGATGGTGCCGCTACCAAAACCCACCACTTGGGCGTCGACATATTGCGACCTATCCAGCGCGTCCATTTCGCCGCGTAGGTTAGATTTTAGAATTCGGCAAATCGCGCCGACGGTAGCGGTTAGACCCTTGGCCTCAATGGTGAGGCCAACAATGCGGGTGAGCACGCCATAGGTTCGAGGCTGCGGTGCGCGTAGATGCTCCGCAGCATGGGCTACATGACGTTGAAAACTAGCAAGTTGTTGGTTTGGCACGCCGATCAATCCTCATCTGGCGGGCGCTGGAAGAAAATATCGTCTACCTCAGAGTAATCGCCCTGAATGATTGACCCTTGATCGTCAAAATCACCAGCCATCCAGTCATCGTCTTGGGCCGCGGGCATAAAATCCGCTGAACCGAGTTCTGCCTCTTCTAGAGAAGGCACTGGTTGTTGAGGTTCTTGTTGAGCGTTTTGGCTTTCTTGCAAAGACAGCTCCCTGCTGTGTGCTTCAGGCGGTAGCTGGGTCAGCAATTGCTCGGCCAGTTGCTCAACGCGATGTTCGATCAGATCGACAATACTGGTGTCTTGTATCGCCAGCCGCACAGACCCAGGCTGCAGCGTGTCGTCACGGCGCAGCGCGTAGGTCGCGAAAACATCCTCAAGCTCGGGCTGTTGAAGTCGTTCATACCAATCGTGGGAGACATAAATGACGACCTCGCCCATCTGCATGGGATCGACTTGGGCTAAGGATTCTTCGATAAAGCCAATCAGAGCATCATCGCTCAGGGTTAGCTCGCGACGGGCGATTTGCTGCGCCAATGCTAAGGCGAGTTTTTTCAGCGGATCGAATAAATCTTGGTGTGCGACTAGGTGCCTTTGCGCTTCGTGGACCAGCGCGCCGACCATGTCGCGTAGCTCTAAGGCACGCTCTGCCGTGCTGGACTCGCTTTCCATTTCAAGCATTTGCTTAGCCTCGAGCTGTCCTTGGGCCTGACCTTCGGAAAAAGCCTGAGCCTTGGCGCGTTCGAGTTCGCCCGTTTGCTCGCTGCTGAGCGCCGCAAGCTGCTCTTCTAAGGCTGCAATGCGCTCTAGGTCTGCCTGTCTGGCGAATTCGGTGCTGTCGAGTTCGGGAAGATCTGCGCTAACTGCTACCTCAGGCTCTTCGTCTGCCGCAACGTTTGGCATGCGTCCGGTCTCTGGATCCAGTGCTACGCCTAGCGCCTTGGCACCAACAACGCTTATGAAGTCGTCGGTTGCGTTGAAGCTTGGGTTTGCCAGGACCTGTGAGTCTGAAAACGCTTGACGCTCTCTGGCAGCTTTTAGCACCGGGTCCGCAACAAACTTTGGCCCTTGGCTAACGTTAGACAAAACCGCCACCGTCCGCCGAAGCTAGGATAATTTCGCCAGCATCCTGCAGTTTGCGCGCTTGGCGAATGATGTCGCGCTGCGCATCCTCGGCATCGGTCACGCGGACCATGCCCATCTGTTCCATCTCGTCTAAGAACATAGCGCCTGCACGCTGAGACATATTGGCCATAAACTTCTCGACCACGGGTTCTGGCGCGGCCTTGAGTGCGTACGCCATCTGCTCTTGCTCCAGGGTGCGCATAAGAATTTGGATACTGCGATTGTCCAGATCCACCAAGTTTTCAAAGTCAAACATGTTGTCCTGAATGCGCATGGCAAGATCCTCATCCTCGCCAGATATGTCTGTCATTACAGAGGTTTCAATCTCCAGTTTGGTCTTGCCCATAATGTTGGCCGCCGCTTTCACCCCGCCAACCGAAGCGGATGAGGTTGTCGACGTTGCGAACTGTTTCGCCATTACGGATTCGAGTTCCGCCATGGCGTTCGGCTGCACGGTATCGAGCAAGGCAACCCGGCGAATCACCTGGGGACGGATGGCAGCTGGTAAGAAGGTTAAAACGTCGGCGGCAGTCTCATCTTCTAACACCGACAAGATAATGGCGATTACCTGAGGATGCTCGTCGGCGATCATGTCGCAGATTGCCCGTGGGGTCATCCACGACAGAATTTCCAAACCCTTGCTCGACGAGCTTGGGAGAATGCGGCTAAGCACCGATGAGGCGCGCTCTGGCCCCAGTGCTCGGTTCAATACACCTTCAATGTAATCGGGCAAGCCAATTCCTAGGTTCGTTTGTTTCTTCAGCTCCCCAATAAATTCGTCCAGCACTTGGTCTACGGCCTCTTGGCTGACGTCGGAGACACCAACCATGGCGGTACCCAGCGCTTGAACTTCTCTCGGGTTTAAATACCCAACAATTTCAGAAGCCTGCTGCTCTCCAAGTAGCACCATGAGTAAGGCCGCGCGCTCAGTAGTTTTGAGCGACTCCATCTCGAGCGCCAACTCTGGCGACATTGCTCCATCAAGATCTGGGTTTGCGTTTGCTTCAGCCATGCTTATCGTCCAATGGTGTTGGGTTAGACCTCAATGAGGCGCTTAATACTGTTTGCGACGCGGCCCGGATCATCTGCCGCCAACATGCGTAACACGGCAACCTTGTCGTCGTAGCTGTTAGCAGTGTTCAGCATATCCAGTGGGATCGAGGATTTCTTCGGTACAAGCTTCGCCTTAATCTCTTCTAGGGTCTCGCCCTCGCCGAGTTTGATCATCTGCAGATCTTGATCCGACAGTTCTCCGTCTAAGGATGCCAACGGTATATCCAGTCCATCGTCTTCAGGCATGTTCGCTCGAATAATCGGCCTAGCAACAAAGATCAGGATCAACAATATCAGGATCAGGCTCGATCCGTACTTAATCAGATCGACAATGCTGCCGTCCTCCCACCATGGGATTTCGGGCACGATATCCACGGGCACTGCAAAACTCGAGGGCACCACGGCGACGCTATCGCCTCGCGCCTCACTAAAGCCGACAACGCCCTTGACGACCTCGGTCAAGCGTTCGAGTTCTTCTGCGCTGATGCCAGTGGCCTCGCCCTCAGCCGGTGAGATGTAGGCGTCTTGGTTAATCACGACGGCGACAGAAACGCGATCAATGCTGCCGACCTGTTGCTTGACGTAACGAATCTCGCGATCCAGCTCGTAATTACGCGTCGTCGATGAGCTCGATACACCCGTGCTCGAAGCATCGCCGTTGGCCGGCAAGTTGCCTGATGCGGTGAAGTCTGGCGATGCCGGAGCTTGATTGGAGAAGCTGCCGGGCAAACCAGAGGCGCCGATGGCGGCTTCTTGTTCGAAGTCCAGCGATTCCGAGCGGGTGCGCGGACCCACGCCAGCCTTATCAAATTCTTCGTAGGTGGTTTCGACTTCGGTGAAGTCGAGTGTCACGTCGACTTCTGAACGCACGTTTCCTAGGCCAACAATGGTGGCCAAAATCTGTTCGATACGACGGTTGTACGACATTTCCAGTGAACGCTTGTGTTCGGCCTGAGCGGTCGTCAGCGTCATGGCGTTTTCGCCTTCGGTGTCGGTGAGTAGCGCGCCGGTATTGTCGACAACCGACACATTTTCAGCGGGCAGATAGGGCACGCTCGATGACACCAAGTGCACAATGGCGCGGATTTGCGACGGCGTGATGACTCGACCTGGGTGCGGGACCACGACGACAGATGCCTTTGCCGGCGTCTGGTTTCTGACAAACACACTTTGCTGGGGTTCCGCTAAATGCACGCGAGCACCGCGAATGGAAGCAATTTCGGTAATAGAAGAAGCCAGTTCGGTCTCCATGGCGGCACGGTAGCTGACCTGCTCCATGAAGCGGCTGGTCGTCATGGAACCTTGTTCCAGCAAATTCTCGAATCCGCCAGCGGTAGCGCTGCGCGGAATGTCTTGCGAGGCCAACAAAATTCTCGCCTCGTGATAGCGCTCTTCATTGATCTGCAAAGATCCGGTGTTGATGTCTATGCGCGGCGCAAAACCTGCGGCGTCCAAAGCGTCCTTGGCTTCCTGCCGGTCGGACTCTGACATACCCGGATATACCGAGCGATAGGTTGGCGCAGACACCCAAAGATAAAACAAAATACAAATGGCCAGTGCAATGGTGCCAATGATGTAGGGCAAAATGCGCTGCACATCTGGGTTATTTAGAAACGCCAGCGGGCCGGTATCGTTGTCGATATCGTCCATCTGGTCGAGCCCGTCATTCTCTGCCAACCCACCCGGTGTGGTTGTCGTAGCGGGGGTCGCTGGCCGAGCAGCAACCTGGCCACCCGTTGTCGGTGCCAGTGCCTGTTGGTTCGCGTCTAGTGTTGCTTCTGCCATGGGATTCTCTTTAGTTCGCTCTCACGATCAATATCGGATCATTAAACCGGCATGTTCTTGATGTCTTCGTAGGCCTTGAGCAGTTTGTTACGTACCTGCAATGTCGCCTCGAAGCCGATAGACGCTTTCTGCATAGAAAGCACCACATCTGTTAGCGGAATGTCTTCACCCCGCTCATAAGCATTCTTTAAATCTGCGCTGGCCTGCTGAGCGTCATTCACGTTGTGAAAGGCATCAGACATGTAGGTTGCGAAGTTGCCCTTGCTGGGCGCTTCGGCCCGGGTCGTGGGATCCAAGCCCGCGGTATCGCTGCTAATCAGCTCCGCACGATTGCTGGGTTCGCCCTGATGCGCGCGTATTTGACTGAGCAGGTCAGCGACCTGCGCTTGATAATGAGTATTTACGCTAGACATAACTTAGGCCGACCGTCGCTTAGGAATTTGAATGCCGCGTTCACGCATCCGCGCAATCTTGTAGCGCAGCGTGCGCTGGCTGATGCCGAGCATGTCTGCTGCTTCTTGACGGGTGCGCGTGTTCTTAATGGTGTCAACGATGATGCGAAATTCGTTGGCGTCCATGGCGCCTTGCAGCCCCGTGGTGTTATCCGACGCCTCTTCAGGCAAGCTTTCAAAGCCATTTTGGGCGGCCATATGTGCACTGAAAGGGTTGGTCGGTGCGCCCTGGGCGTCGCGCCAGCGATCCCGCTGACCGTGAGCGCCATCAAGCGCATGTACGTTATTGCCAGCCCCGGGCAGGGTGCCCGCTACGCCGGCATAACCCGAAGCATGAGCCGGGTTCATGAAGCTAGCGGGCATGCCCGAGGGTTCGCCAATGTATAGTTCGTGATCGGCTGGCTCATCGAACACCAAGTGATTACCGGCAATAACGCCGTCACCGCTGAGTACGATGGCGCGCTGAATCACATTCTCAAGCTCGCGCACGTTGCCCGGCCAGCTGTAGGCCAACAATTTGGCCGACGCCTCTGGCGACAGCTGTAGCGCTCGGTCTTCGCGGCCATGCTTGACCAAGAAATAGTTCGCCAAGGGCAGGATATCGTCCAGACGTGCGGACAAACCCGGCACGTTGATGCGGAAAGTGCTCACCCGAAAGTAGAGGTCTTCGCGGAAATACCCGGCGCGGATACCCGCCCGCAGATCGCGGTTGGTTGCCGCAATAATGCGTACATCTACCCGCTGCGTTTCCGAACTGCCCACGGGCAGTACTTCTTTTTCTTGAATGGCTCTGAGCAGCTTGGCCTGTAGCGGCAGCGTTAGTTCGCCAATCTCATCTAAAAACAGTGTGCCGCCCTGGGCTTGGGAGAAGAAACCTTCAGTGCTTCGTGTGGCACCGGTAAATGCGCCCTTGGCGTGGCCAAACAGCAGGCTTTCGGCCAAGGCCTCGGGCAACGCCGCGCAGTTCACCGGCACAAAGGGGCCATCTCGTCGCGGTGAAAAGTCATGCGTTAACCGGGCCAAGACCTCCTTGCCCGAACCCGTAGGTCCGTTCATTAGCGCAGTGACCTCTGCCGCGCCAACTCGTTCTACCAGCGCCAGCAGGTGCTGGCTGGTTTCATCCACAAATACGTAAGAATCGTTTTTCAGCAATCGAAGCTTGGCCAGACCAGCGATTTTTTCCCACTTGGCTTGCTGATCGGTGCCGTCGGCGATCACGTCGTCAACACCGCACTTGATGGCTGCTACCGTGCTCTCCAGATCCGACGGATCGACACGCAGTACCAGATAAATTTTGCCGCCATAGTGCTGCTTGAGCGTGCGGATCATTTCGATGTCGGGCAGCTCACGCCGATGCATGCACAGCACGCAGGGGCCAAAGCCATTGCTCTTTACGTAGCGTGCAACTTCCGTAGCGCCCATGGATCGAGGACGAAAACCGGCGCGGGTCAAAATGCCCGATACGTTCGCATCCATTGGCGACGATTCGTCCCATATCAGATCAATCGGGTGTTCTTGGTACATAGTCTTCACATCACGTTGTTTCTTCGATGCAGACTAGAAAGCAAAAGCTGTGCCAAATTTTTTTAGCAGCTAAATCAATAGGTTACAAGGCAATGGCGATTTTTTGCCACCCTAACCATCAGAGTTTGCCGGTGGGGTGGCCAAGGTTGTCGTGTTTTTGACAAGCGTTGAGTTCAGTCAACTCCCTAACCAAAGAAAGAATAAGGCAGGAGTAAGGGAGGCGCCTTAGTTGCCGAGCAAGCTCAATCCCGACGATTGCAGCGTACTAGGCCGCATCCATCTTCAGGTTGTACTTTTTGATGCGCTCAATAAGCGTCGTGCGCTGCATGCGCAGGAGCTTTGCACAGCGCGACACGTTGCCATCGCTCTCGCGTAGCGCTCGTTCGATCAGGTCTTGCTCAATTTCGCTGAGCATGCCCTTGAGTGATTGCCCCCGCTGCCGGAAGTCTTCAAACCCCTGAGCATGCATGATAATGGACTCCACATCGTTTTCCGCCGCTGCGGCCTCTCCCGCTGCAGGCTGATCGCTGAATACGTCAAACAGCGACGCTTGCTCCTCCGATGGCTCTTCACAGATTAACTCTGCCATCCCCGCCGGTAGCATCGATGGCGCGACATGATTCATCTGCAGCGTCTGGCCGGGGTAAAGTACCGTCAGTCGGTGCACCATATTCGACAGCTCGCGCACGTTGCCGGGCCAGTCGTAGCGCTGCATTACCGATAGAAAGCCGTCAGAGAATTCGATAGAGGGCGCATCCGCCGGAGCGAATTGCTTGGCAAAGTGACGAATTAACGCTGGCACTTCATCCCGTCGGCTGCGCAAAGGCTGCACCTGCAGCGGCACCACATTCAGACGGTAATAAAGGTCGGCGCGAAAGCGCCCTGCCTTAATTTCGTCTTCGAGCACACGATGGGTGGCAGCAACAACGCGTATATCGACACTCTTGGGTTGATTAGACCCCACCGGCAGCACCAGCTTTTCCTGCAGCACACGCAGTAACTTGACCTGCATAGACATTGGCATGTCGCCAATTTCATCCAAAAATAGCGTGCCACCATCTGCCGCCGTTACCTTGCCAACGTGATCGGCAATGGCGCCGGTGAAGGAACCCTTTTTATGGCCAAAGAGTTCACTCTCCATCAGCTCGGCGGGAATGGCGCCGCAGTTGACCGCCACGAAGGATTGCCCCACACGATCGGACTGGTCATGTATCGCCTTGGCGATCAACTCCTTGCCCGCGCCGCTTTCGCCATTGATCAGTACGCTGGCCGCCGTAGGTGCAATAGAACGGATCAGCTGTAAGAGCTGCCGAGTATGCGCACTGTCTCCAACGATGGACTGCGTCACGGTTGATCCGTTTTGCTTATTCTTCCTTCAACTTTAGCGCAACGTTTTTCCATTAGCGACAATGCTTTAGGCTCGTTGACGAGAACCTATAGCCGGGCGATAGGTTGCCGCTGAACCGGCATCTAGGTGCCGAGCACCTTCGTTCGAGACCGATACAAACCCCGGTTCACGCCAAAATTGCCGCTCAAAGTCGCATTATTCCGTGCGTTTGGTTCGAATTTGGTTCTTCCGCTGACCAAAGACCCTTGGCACGTATATTGCTCTGATTTCAGCGAATGAGGCGGATACGGCGCGCTGGTGCTCAATACCCGATCGTGTCGACGCCAAATCACCGTCAACAATTGGTTGTCTTTTCGTTTAAGCTATTAAAGATTCTTGATAACGAACCGATTACATTGACGAGTACTAGTACTTTCACTGACAGATAACGCGTTATGTCCAGTATTGATTACGTACAAGCCCTAGGCGCTGGCGCCGGTTTTGACACGAAAAAGATCGTGGAAGCTCTCGTGAACGCGGAAAAAGTTCCTCAAGAATCGCGTATCAATTCTAAGGTTTCCGAAGCAGAAGATAAGATCAGTGGCTTGGGGAAGGCTGTTTCCATATTAAACGTCGTCAAAGACGCAGCCTCTCGCCTCAACGACGCTAAGGATTTCAAGACGTTTGCAGTAAGCAACAGTCAAACAAAAGCTTTTTCCGCAACCTCAACGTCCTCTGCTAGGGCCGGCTCAAACAACATTTCTGTTAGCCAAATCGCTCAGGAGCAACGAAGCGTCTCCAATGCTTTCGCCTCTGAAACCAGCAAATTTAATTCTGGAACGATTACTTTATCGCTATCTGTAGGCAGCACGACCACTTCAACTACCAACATCACCGTCGCAGACGCTAGTCTACAAGGCACTGTAACAGCGATTAACGCCGCCAAATTGGGCGTTACCGCAGAAATTGTAGATACTGGCAGCACGACGAATCGTTACCGAATCCAGCTCATTGGTGAAACAGGGTCAGAGAAGGCTTTTTCACTAACCTCGAGCGACAGTGCAATTAGCTTCTCCAGCGTCCAGTCCGCCAGCGATGCACAGCTCAACGTGAATGGTATCGACTTTACTCGCTCGTCGAACGTAATTGACGACGTACTAACCGGTGTGTCACTGACACTAAATACGGCGACCGACGGCACTGCTAATCTGAATATCAGCCAGGACAATAACGAGGCCCGAGCCAATATTGTCGACTTCGTTTCGATATATAACGAGGCGCAGCGTCAGCTCAAAGAACTCACCAATTCAAGCATCGGCGGCGAGCTCGCCGGTGACAGCATATTTAGATCGCTAACATCGACACTTCGAACCACCATCCTTAGTACCTCATCTTCCGCGGGTACTAATATTGCAAGTCTCTCTGATATGGGTATCAGTGTGAGTCGAAGCGGCGAGTTAGAGGTGAACGACACGAAATTGGATAATGCACTCTCGAATAACTATTCAGATGTTATTCAGATGTTCTCCGCTAATACAGATGATCAGTCCGTCGCTAGCACCGAAGTTGCAGGTCTGGCCGGTGACATCAACCGCATCATCACAAATGTGACAAGCGCTGACGCCTATCTCGTGACGCAACAACAGGTACTCGCGGATGCTAACGCTGAACGTCAAGTGGAGCTTACCGAGCTGGAAGAGCGCATGGAGCGCGTCGAAGAACGCTACAATCGTCAATTTTTAGCCATGCAGCAGATCATTGACCAAATGAACAGCACCCGTGAGAGCATGGAAAGCACCTTCGAAAACCTGCCATTCTCTAACCGAGACTAATCCTTAATAGCGCCATCGCCAGGAGACATATGGCCCAAGGTCAAAAACCAGTCTGCGAAGTTTGCATGCGCATTCGGTGGTTTATGGCAATCGCCATTCCATTAGTCGTGCTGATTGGTGCGCAATCTGAGATGCCACTGCCCAATATTTCTCTTCATGACATTGCTGCCAACGGCATTCTACTCGGCTTAGTAACGATTTTTGCCTGGCGTTACTACGAGTATCAGCGCGACAAAAAAGCTCTGGCACGCCTGCTAGAGCAGAAGACGCAGTACGACGAAGACTTTCCCGAGGACACGCAAGGGCGTTAGCACTTCTCTATTATCGCCCCTTCACTGGCGTCCACATCGCTAGAGCCCTAACGTCCACCTATAGCACCAAAATCAATACCTCAATTATCGCCGCCTTAGGTGGGCTGCCGCGGTTGCCGATCAGCGTCAACAATTTGCTGACGCCAATCCATTTATGCAGCTGCCAAGATAACGCCAGCAAAAGATACAAGCCGCGCCATCGCCATCCGCCTGCTGGGGCGAAGCGCACAGATCCATAGATTTTCGTACCAATAAGACCAGCAATGATGATTATCCTCGAGTTTCATCTGCCAAACTCAAGACCGATGATCTGACTACGCGGCAAACCATCGCCACCAAGCGGCAACGCGCTGAAGGCTAAAGGCCGAGGCTTGCCGCACGCCAACCAGTCCCTTGCCCGATACGAAAAAAAAAATAAAAAAAAAATCTACCGCCTTTGCCGCTTTTTTTGACATTTACTCGTGTTTTTAGGTGTTTTTCGGCGATGCCTTGCCGCTTTTGCGCGCCAATCAGACATGGTCCGGCACCGCGTTTCCGGTAGCTAACAATTTTAATTCGCTTCTAATTTTTAGTGCCTAAAGAAGGGTTTCAGGAGCCCGACTAAATCTGTGTCGCAATAAAGCGATTCGCGATTGGTTCGCAAGAGCCTCGCTAACGCAACTTAAAATTTGGAAAATAGGAGAAGACTAATGTCTTTAGTTGTAAATACAAATGTGAGCTCATTGACTGCTCAGCGGGCTCTTGCATATGCGGACTCTCTTCAGGGCGAAGCTATGACAAGACTATCTACAGGAAGTAAAATCAACAGCGCATCCGATGACGCTGCCGGTCTTGCTATAGCACAGCGCATGACTGCACAGGTAAGTGGCATCAATATGGCAGTCAAAAATGCCAATGATGGAATTGCACTTACGAAATCAGTAGAGGGCGCCCTCGTTGAGGTGTCAGATATGCTTCAGCGAATGAGAGAGTTATCGGTGCAAGCCGCTAACGATACTAACGTTGGCACTGACCGAGTAGCCATTCAAGAAGAGATAGATCTTCTCAAGGCAGAAATTACTCGCGTGTCTCAAAACACTCGCTTCAACAATCAGAAAGTTCTAGACGGAACATTCATTGATCGAAAGATTCAAGTCGGTACGGAAGGCGGAGAGTCAATCGGTATTTCTGTTGCATCATCGGCAAGCAACGCCTTGGGTGCCTATTCTATCGTTGGCGACAGAGTAGAAGCCAACCTAGGCGATGGCAGTGGCGTTCGTGTAAACGACACCGACTCGGCAGATCACATCTTGTTAAATGGTCGCGGTGTTTCTAAGACCATCGATGTTGCGCTCGACGACAGTGCAGAAAACGTCGCAGCAAAAATCAACGCGTTAAGTGGCGAGACAGGCGTATCTGCTCAAGCAAAAACTTTCGCTTTGCTTAACAGCGAAAAAGCCGTCGACGAAACTGTTAGTTTGTTTATTAATGGAACGCGCACGGGAGATTTCGTCTTCAGTAAAACGAATGTCGCCGACGCCGTTACAAAGATTAACAACATCTCGGGTTCTACCGGCGTCACCGCTACCGCTACGGCCGACAGCAAGGTCAGATTGTATGCGGCAGATGGCTCTGACATTCTTGTTGAGAATGCAGACCAAACCAGTACATCGATGCGCGTTCAGACGGTGGGCTTCGACGGAGAGTCTGTTATGCCTGCAAAAGTATGGCATCGGGCCCTTGGGCCGTCTGATGCCACAACCGGCGTGACAGCTACTTATGGAGCAAACGTAGGCTCTTTAGCTGATATCAACGGTGAAACGATTACCGTAACCGACGGTATCAACACCCTTTCTGCTACTTTTTCAGGTGCACCCGCCAACTACCAAGCTGTTGTGGACGCCTTAACAGGGGGCACAAATGCGAGCGCCTATGCGAATTTTGCGTTCACTATCTCGGACTACAACAGTACGGTTTCAGAGGAGCTTTTGTTCACGGCGAAGTTCGCGGGCAGACATCAGAGTGCAAACATCCCGACCCTCACGGCCTCGTCGAACGCCGGAGGAATAGCAGGATTTGAAACAACTGCAGTTCAAGTAACTGCTGGTGTTGCCGAGACTCGAGGCGCGCTTGCAGGCACGTACACTCTTGTTCAAAGGAGCACAGGTGCTACCTATCAGTTTGATCCATCTACCGCTGGTACCTCTGGGAAGTTTACTGCGCAAAACATCGAAGATGCGATCAACGGTATTAACGGAGTTTCTGGCTTCAAGGTAGCGTCGACAACTGGCTCTTTGTACGATGCGACTATTACAGCTTCTGCTGACTTCGGAGCGTTTGATATCTATAAAGGTACAGACACTCAAGATGCAACGCAGCTGCAAACTTCCGCCGGACAAGCACAAGTTACGACAATTACATACGCTAACCTGGCGGCAGCCGATACGTTCAAAATTACGAACGACTCTACTGGAGAAGAGTTTTCGTTTACGTTGACTGCGCTGAGGAGTGCCAATGATTTGCAGACGTTAATACGAGCAGCGACTGGTGATGACACTTTCTCAGTGTACGATGTTAATGGCTTAGCTGATGTAGATCCGTCATCCACTACCACCGCTGGTACTGGTTTGTATCAGATCCATGGTGGCAAGGACTTCGGTGCGTTCACTCTTGTTGAAACAACATCCGGATCGGATGTCGCAACTGGAATCACGTCACGGACTACTGGGGACAAGAACATTTTCGATGTGGCTCTGGCCGCAGGCGGAAGTGCAAATGATGCCGCTACAGTCCAAGGAACGATTCAGTTAACTTCTTCCCACCTGTTTTCGGTAACACAGCAGGACGAAGACTCAACTGCGCCAGTTGATCCCGCTATAGCAACTGGAAGTTTGGTAAACGATAACTACTTCACTACACAGTCTTCCAAGCTGTCTACAGTGTCGAATGTTTCTTTGCTAACACAAGCAGGAGCTGATGCAGCGCTTGCGGTTATCGACGGTGCTATAGAGAAAATTTCAAGCATGAGATCTTCGCTGGGCGCCATTGAGAACCGGCTAGACCATACTATTTCTAACTTGATGAATGTCTCAGAGCAAACCTCTGCAGCGCGTTCAGCAATTGAGGATGCGGACTTTGCCGCGGAATCCGCCAAGCTGTCCAAGGCACAGGTCTTGAAGCAGGCTGGTGTAGGAATGTTGGCGCAAGCGAACGCTTCATCACAGCTAGTTCTTCAACTTCTTCAGTAATAGCTTACCCCTTTAGCTATCTACATACTGAAACCAACCAAAACCGCCGGCACAGCCCGGCGGTTTTTTTTGCCTACAAAAAAATTACCTGTCTCAAATCCTCCTTGCTGACAAGAAATTTTGGCGCGGCTGGAAAAATTACTGTAGATGCAACTTCTAGGCCTATAAGAGTCAACAAAAATCGTCACGATTCAGATATCGCGAGAGCGACTCGCTCTTTCAATCGCTCCTGGATCTCAGCGTGTACAGCCTTGTCTATTCGGTAGCCTAAATAGACCATTCCTGCAATGACGCCGCCGACCATCGCGAAGGGCCCGTCCACAACACCCAGCCTGAAAATAATGTCGTCTGATACTTCGCCGGGAACCGATTTTGTTGGTAGCGAGATGTAATACTGGAGAGCAAATCCAGCAACAATATGGCCAGCGGCGTTCATTGCTTTCGAGAAAAATGCTCGCGCCGAATAAAAAATACCCTCCAGCCGCAAACCCGTATTGAGCTCATGTTCATCAGCAATATCGGCAAGCGCCGACATCACGCTGATGTTGAGCACCGCGCCGAAAAAAGCCGCGAAGCTGCCGAAAAAAATTATGAACACAACCAGCGACCACGAGCCATTCGCTGGGGCAAATCCGAGGAGTGTCAAATTAACGCTCATCGACCAAAAGACGCTCAACCCAACAGCGCAGATCGCAATCGTCCATCGCTTATCGAATCGATCATGCAGTTTTGCGGCCAAAAAGAACCCTAGATGAACGCCAATGATGTTGTTAGCGACCAAAAATCCGATCTGATTCGGCGTCAGCTCCCAAAAAAATGTCACCATAAAGATCCCCAAGGTCTCATGGGTCCCTATCGTCAAAGAAAGGAAGAACAAACCCAAAAGCAAGAAGAGGTAGTTACGATTTTGTAGCACCAACCAA
>ERZ802830.418-NODE-418-length-42272-cov-11.0856_pt1 | contig 42272 bp, 27 predicted proteins | sample MGYA00345654_ERZ802830 | MGnify/ENA primary metagenome ERZ802830 (study PRJEB30503, sample SAMEA104212375) | marine metagenome | biome: Westerlies Biome; feature: [SRF] surface water layer (ENVO:00010504) within the epipelagic zone...; material: water... | reverse complement strand
AGAAGAAAACGACTAAAAAGAAAACCACTAAGAAGAAAACGACTAAAAAGAAAACGACTAAAAAGAAAACTGCTAAAAAGAAAACGACTAAAAAAACAACCGAGTGAGCGAAGGGAAATAGAATGCTGGGCTGGATCTGTAGAACCTTTCCAACACGCACTCTTTTTTCCGTCCTGATAGTTTTACTTCCAGCGACGATATATTCTTCCACGACCCTCGAACTCGAGGGATCGTGGAAGGGTTCGCTCGGTCCCATCGAATTGATCTTCCATTTCGAAGAAAAAACCGAAACGGGTTGGACCGGAAGCGTCGATACCCCTCAACAATACTCTTTTGGTTTACCCGCAACGGTTTCCGTGGCGCAGGATGGAACGTTGACCTTTTCGGTCCCAGCGACACAAGCATCCTGTGAAGCGCGTTACGATCCCGAATCGGAGACTCTCCAAGGAATCTGGAGTCAACGCGGCATCGAGATACCGCTGAAATTGAATCGGACCACATCTAGGATCCCGCTGTCCGCCGAATTGGCGAAGCAAGCGATAGGCCTTTACGAAGGCCATGCCATCATCCAGCTTCTGAAATTGAAGATGTCGCTGAATCTGAAAGCAGTGACCGGGGGTGGCTTTCGCGGATTTATTGTCAGTCCTGATCAGAGCCTTGAAGAGATCCCCATCTCACGATTCGACCAACTTGGAGATCGGCGCATGCGACTGTGCGCCCCTTCCATTTTCCTGACCATGGATCTCATTCTTTCTGAAGATGGCAATGAACTCGCAGGGATGATGCTGCAAGGACCCGGCCAATTCCCCCTGAAACTTCAACGGACAAAGCAGATCACTTCACCTCTGCGCCCTCAAACTCCACAGCCGCCCTTCCCCTATCGCGAATTCAGAAATTCAGGACCTGGAGTTCTGGCGACAACACTCTTGGTCCCTCATGGAGACGGGCCACCTCCCAGTGCCATCCTTATTTCCGTATCTGGAAGCCAAGGTCGGAATAGCACCCTCTTCGGACACAAACCGTTTCTGGTTTTAGCAGATCACCTCGCCCGAAAAGGCATTGCGTCCCTCCGCTACGATGAACCTGGCATCGGTGAATCACCACCGTGGAGAGAACTGTCGATCGGAGATACCCAAGCCGCTTCGGTGACGACTGCCGATCAGGTGGAAATTGCGTTAAATCTCTGGGAAACAGCCAAAGAAGCTATTCACATCTTCGATATCAGAGACGAAAAAGGAAATCTCACGAAAAATCTCATTGGCATGAGACGAGGATTCATCGGACATAGCGAAGGGGCCCTCGTCGCACAGTTGGTTGCAGCAAATCATGCTCCGATAGCAGGCCCAACTGTTGGCTGCCAAGGTGCTGGAGACTTTGCCATCAGTCTCGCCAGCCCCATCACTCGTGGGGACAAATTACTGATCGATCAAAATCGAGCTCTCTCCATGATTGCAGGGCTCGAACCGGCTGAGATCTCCAAAGCATTGGTCCTCAATCGAAAACTGTTCAATGCGGTGCTCAACGCTCCCGCTACAACACCAGCAAAGCTGGAATCCCTCAAACCAATAAAACGAGTTCAAGTCCGAGATGAGACCTGGACAGATCAACAGATCCTAGAAATCCTCTCTCAAGAATCGACGATTCCCGAATCGGAACGAACGTCTATCCGAAACCAAATGTCGATCCCCTGGATTCGCTGGTTTCTACGTTATGACCCAGCATGGGGATTGGAAAAAATTCGTATCCCGCAACTTTTTGTATTCGGAAAAAAAGATCTTCAAGTTCCTTGGGAACCGAACGTAACTTTAGCCAAAGAACTGCTGTCACGACCTGCGAAACCCGATGCGATTCAATGGTTTAATACTGAGAGTTCGTTCTACCCGCCTAGAGATGTAGAACTCCATACTTTTGAAAACTTGAACCACCTCTTTCAAAATTGCGACAGTGGTCATGTCAGTGAGTACGGAGAAATCGAAGAAACGATGTCACCCGAAGTCATGAACCTCATCTCCGATTGGATTCTGCTTCGGTTTGGTTACCTCGGTCCTGTGGAACCGCGATACACTTATAGCGATATTCACAGTGAGTTTTATTTACATCCTGACTACAGAAGATATCCACCTCCGCCATCTGCTATGAAATGGTAATCCTACTGACCATTTAGGCATCGCCTTGACGACGATCTCTGTGCTTCAGTAATCCCTATCATTTAAAGGATTACTGTTGTTTCAAATTTGAACCCTAAATGGCAAGTACTCGGTCACTATTGCTCTGTATCTTCACAACATATTGATAGAACACTCACCTTATTGAGATATAGACCAAAACAGGTAGAATAGATGAAGGTGACAATTGTCACCGTTAAGGCTCTTACGGTTTTCGGTTCACTCTGGTCCGAGACCCAAAACGAAAATCAGGTGGAATATGCGACCTCACATCGCATCGGGTGTGCCACGGCATCCTGTCGTGTTCACCTATATCCTCATCTTTATTTCTCTACACCTTCCCGTTGCGGGGCAGTCTCCCACTTTTTCCGAAGAAGCTCTTATAAGAGGAGTGAATGTCTTCACCTCTCCAGCTGGAACCTCTGGAGTCGGATTGGGATTACTCGATCTCGATGGAGATGGAGATCCGGACATCGTCGCCTGCTCAGGTGGATCAGATATTCGATTTTTTGAAAATGACGGGCAGGGCTACTTTACAGACCGAACCATCACTGCTGCGGCAAGTGGCTTTATCAATCCGGGTTGTATTGCGGCAGGAGACATCGATGGGGATAGAGATCTGGACATTTTCGTAGGTTGCTTTAATTCACCAGACCGTATTTTGATCAATGAAGGCAATTTCGAATTTTCAGAACTCATATGGACATTAACTCCACAAGGAACCACTAGAACCACAGGCGCCTCCTTTGTTGATATCAACGGAGATCAATGGCTCGACTTAATTATCTCGTGTGGTTCATTCAATGGCGTAGATTCTTGGAACAAAATCTATTTCAACACTGGGTTTGGGGCTTTCGAACTGGGCGACATTCCAGAATTTAATATCCCTGAACCTACATTCCAAATTCTGCCTCATGATTTCGACCTCGATGGTGATCTAGATCTCTTCGTTTCTAATGACCGGGGCTACAACTTGGGATTCTTTAATCGATTGTTCATGAACACACCCGGTAGACTCGTCGATATCACCAGTTCATCTGTGAATGTTGCGATTGACTCCATGGGAATGAATGCTGCGGACATCAACAGAGACGGCCTTCCCGACATCTACGTCACTAACAGTGTTCCCAGTTATCCATTACTCCTGAATAAAGGAAACAACACCTTCACCGATAAAGCCTCTTTATATGGTGTCGAAAATGGCTCTGTAGGCTGGGGGACTGTCTTTCTAGATATCGGATTGGATGGAGACCTCGACCTCCTCGTTGCCGACTCTTCAGTATCTGATCGCTTATATGAAAACGACGGAGTCTTACCTTGGGAAGATATCGCCCCAGAGGTCGGCCTTGATGTTCCCTCCTTCAGTAACTGTTGGGTCAAGGGCGACATCGACATGGATGGAGATATTGATCTCATTAATCAAAGTTCTTTTTCATACTTGAAGATATTTTTACACCCAGACACCCCATCTACTTTCTTTCGACTCAACCCCGTTGGGGCTCCACCAAATCACTTCGCTGTAGGTTGCCGTATAGAGATATTTTCTGCTAACGGCGATCTACTATTCAGCGATCAGCGAGTCTCAGGCAGGAATTTCAAATGTCATTCAGAGTGGATTTTTCACCATGGATTCACCGAGGGTGAATCCATACCCGAAGTCCATGTTCATTATCCTAATTCACAAATCAGGGTTTTTACAAACGTACCCACTAGGACAGAATGGGACCTTCCAGCACCTGAAATATTGGGAGATGGAAACAGAGATGGCCAAATCAATATCGATGACTTTTTCTTACTCTTAAATCTACGTACTACAATTTTGAATCCATTCCAACCTGGATGTGAATTCTTCGACTTCGACGGGAATTTCATCATCGATGAAGCGGACTGTATCTCTTTCCTTAATCGATCTGATTTACCTCAAAAAGATTGCAATATGAATATGGAAAATGATCTTCTTGATTTATTCCAAGGTACAGGCCTAGACGCAGATCAAGATGCTGTGCTCGACGAGTGCGACTTCGATTTTGTCAGAGGTGACGTCTCGGGAGACAGGGTCGTCGATGTCAATGACAGCACCCTCTTTTTAGGATTTCTATTCAATAACCAATCTCTAGATTGTCAGGCTGCCGCCGATTTAAACGGCGATATAACTTTGAATGTTGCAGATTTTTCAATGTTATCAAATTATCTATTTTCGCAAGGTCCAGCTCCAGCAGCGCCATTTCCAAATTGTGGAAGCCACTCTGCCCATATCACATGTGAATACTCCGATTGCCCCTAAATTTTTCGGGTCTCAACACTCTTTAAAAGAGTGATCTTCATAGAAAATTCACTCTATCTGTCACTCCTCCTGATTATCGATTTCTCTCCTTCGAGCTCATGTCGTATAAAAGACATGGACAGCCTCGAAAGGAAACAATATGCAGATACAACTCGATGGAAAATCGGCCCTCGTTTGCGGAAGCAGTCAAGGGATCGGTCTTGCCAGCGCTATCGAGCTTTCGGAACTCGGTTCAAAAATTACTCTTTGTGCCAGAAACGAAGCGGACCTGAACAAAGCCCTTCAGCAACTCTCGGGAGATGGTCATTCAACTCTCGTAGCTAATTTCGATGATCCAGATGATCTTGTTCAAAAAGTTCAATCTCACATCGATTCCAACGGTGCTTTTAATATCCTGATCAATAACTCAGGGGGTCCTCCAGGAGGACCCCTCTTCAAAGCCGATACAGAAGAGTTCTTCGTTTCGATGAGAAGACATCTCTCCTGTAACCATAGACTGGTACAAACTCTTGTGCCGGGAATGATCGAGTTAGACTACGGGAGAATTGTTAACATCATCTCCACCTCGGTCAGAGAGCCCATTCAAGGTTTAGGAGTGTCCAATACCACCCGGGGAGCCGTGGCTTCATGGGCGAAGACTCTGTCCAAGGAATTGGGTCCCAATGGAATAACGATCAACAGTGTTCTTCCCGGTTTCACCGATACCAGTCGACTGAGTCAGTTGATGGAAAAGAAGGCCTCGAATGAAGGAAAAACTCCAAACGAGGTCAAGGATACTTGGTTGGGATCTATCCCGTTGGGAAGATTGGCGAGTGCTTCTGAAATCGGCTCTGCTGTCGCATTTTTGTGCTCACCTGCCGCTGCCTATATCACAGGAGTATGCTTGCCTGTCGACGGTGGACGTCTCAACCTGATCTAAACTCGTCACGCTTCTGCGGAAGGAACAACGATGGACCGTTCAACCATTTCCGAAGTTCTTCATTACATCGACGGTGAACGTGTTCCGTCACTCGATGGTGAGACATTGGAAAATATTGAGCCGGCAACTGGTAAATCGCTCGGCTCTATCGCAGCAGGAAAGTCCTCGGATGTCGATCGAGCTGTCGAAGCCGCTTCACGCGCTGCTCAGAGTTGGGCGGAGAGCCCTCCTGAAGTTCGTGGATATCATCTCGAAAAACTAGCTCAAGGGATCGAAAACCGCATCGAAGATCTGGCGATGGCCGAAAGTATTGATAATGGAAAACCGGTCTCAGTCGCTCGAAGTCTGGACATCCCAAGAGCCGCTGCGAACTTAAGGTTCTTTGCGGGAGCGGCCCGATATCAACATGAAGATGCCTTTCGCACACGGCTCCCAGGGGACCAATTATGGAACGTTTCAGTGACTCGCCCCATAGGAATTTCAGGATGCATCTCCCCATGGAACCTGCCGTTGTACCTCTTCACTTGGAAGATCGCTCCGGCATTGGCCGCCGGCTGTACAGTTGTGGGCAAACCATCAGAAGTCACGCCGGTGACTGCTGACCTTCTCGGAAGAATCGCTTCGGAAACAGGATTCCCGCCAGGCGTCTTAAATATTATCCAAGGGAGTGGACCGGATGCGGGGTCCCCCATCGTCGAGCACCCGCAAATACCCGCCATTTCTTTCACTGGGGGTACTTCCACGGGAGCGGTGATCGCCAGCCAGGCCGCCCCCTCTTTCAAAAAGACACTGCTGGAACTCGGTGGTAAAAATCCAACTCTTGTCTTTGACGATGCGAATTTCGATTCCGCCGTCGAGGGAGCATTCCGAGCGGCATTCTCGAACCAAGGGCAGATTTGCCTTTGTGGTTCCAGAATCTTGGTCCATTCCAGTATCGCCGATAGATTTACAGAACGATTGGTCGAACGAACTCGCGAGATGACCATTGGTGACCCCTTGGAAAACAACACCATGATGGGATCTCTTGTTTCTTCATCTCATCTTGAAAAGGTAGAGGCCTGTCTTGTTGCCGCTAAAAATGATGGCGGAGAAATCCTAACCGGTGGAAAACGAATCCAGCCCGAGGGGCGCTGTAAAGACGGATTTTTCCTATCTCCTGCTGTCATTCGCGGTCTGGATTCAAAATCAGCAACGAATCAGGATGAAATCTTCGGACCTGTCGCATCTATCATCACATTTGATGATGAAGAGGAAGCGATCCAAATTGCAAACGGTGTTCGTTACGGACTGGCTGCGAGTGTCTGGACAGAAAATCTTGATCGAGCTATCAGAGTTTCCGAAAAGATTGAAGCGGGAACCGTTTGGGTCAATTGCTGGATGAAGCGGGACTTGAGAACAGTCTTTGGTGGTGTCAAAGACAGTGGATTGGGAAGAGAGGGCGGCACTGATTCCCTCCGGTTTTTCCAAGAACCTACCAATGTTTGTATTCGTTTCGAATCGAACTCCAAAGAATAGCGAAAGGAACATCGATGAGCGACCATATCACCGATAGCCAAAGAGCCCCTGAGCCTGTGGGGCCATACCCCCACGCCCGTCGAGCTGGGGATTACATTTTTTTGAGCGGTGTAGGCCCCAGATCGAGGGGTACACGTGAAATTCCGGGTGTCACCCTCTCCGATGAGGGAAACATCGTAGACTACTGTATCGAAACCCAATGTCGGTCCTGCTTTGAAAACGTCCAGAATGTGGTCGAAGATTCAGGGGCTCGTTGGGATGAAGTCGTCGACGTTGCGGTGTATCTCACAGACATGAAAAAAGACTTTGCAGCCTTTAACCGTGTCTATGAAGAATACTTTGGTGAAATTAGACCATGTCGAACAACCGTGGAAGTCGGGGCACTACCCACTCCCATTGCAGTTGAACTAAAAGTCATCGTTTATGCCCCGAGAGGCTAAGGAGATCGGCCCTTGATCAGCATCGACAAGCGCTTACTCGCAGTCGTACTTGTCGTTGTTGGCGGCCTTGCCATCTTCGTGGGTCGCTTCATTCTCGATGATAATGAATCGCCCCTTCCGAAGTTTCCTTTGTCTCAAGAAGGCCAACAAGGATCTCCAAGTAATCCAAAGGCTTCCGGCACTTCAGATCTTTACACGGGTTCCACTGACTCGAAAGTTCCAGATGGTCCTCAAACCCGATTTGCCGGACAAGTTATCGATGTAACAACCGGACTTCCTGTTCCGGAAGCGACTGTTGCACTTCGAAACTACAAGGGATCGATTCCCCTAGGCCATTCAAGAACCCGTTCCGGCGGATATTTCAATGTTGAAGTTCCTGAAGTGAACCGAGCCAGCGTCACTGTCCGCGCTGAGGGCTACGCTCCTGCACGTTGGTTATGGGATTCCGAATCTTCCATGAGTGGGGGTTCCAATACGAACAACCCTTCAGAAGAACTTCTCTTAGCCATCGCTCCTGAAAGTGTCATATGGGTCAGCGTCGAAGCTCCCCCCTCTGACCTTCCTACTGACATTCTCGTCGAAAGCAGACTTCTTGAGGCGCGGACATCCAACGAAATGGGAGCAACTGTTCCGGTCCCGCCTGTCTCCATGTCCGAAAGGGCACAACGCCTAGGCGGATTAATCGCAGGACGACACAGTGTCAGCATTCGCTCAGGATCAAAAGTTCTCGCTCGTAGAGAAATCGAAATCGGAGAAGGTGAAGAAAGAGATCTGGTTTTCAGATTAGGACCTTCTATTCGTGTATCAGGATTGGTTCTGAGAAATGAAATCGCTGTTGAGGGAGGCACCGTCCAAACATGGTGTAGAGAAACTCAGGCCTCAGCGACGATCCCTGTCGACTTCAACGGTCAGTTTGAAGCACTTTTACCCAGTCCTGGGCTGTGGAGATTCATTTGGACTTCATCCCTAGGTAATGGCGAAGGAACCACCCTCGAACAAAACTTACAAACTGATTCAGAAGTGGTACTCAGCCTCAACACGGGTCGCATTGATGGTCGCGTCGTCGGCCCTAGAGGAGAATCTGTAGTCGGACTTCAGGGAAGCCTCTTTGGACCCCGACCCTTTTCATTCACAACCGATGAAGACGGTAGATTCCTTTTAGACGACGTCCCTTACGGTACATATAAATGGGTATTCTTGCAGCTTCCTGAACGAGTCTTCGCTCAGAGCAGGAACTTCGAGGTCTCAGGGGATCAATACGAAGAGTTTCAGTTCAGCGGAGCGACGGAGCTGAATATCACAGTGTTCCGAGCCGAGAGTGAGTACATCCAACCTAAACTAACAACAGTTCCGGTCTACCTTCTCGATGAAAGTGGCTCTCTTTCTCCGTTGAAACGCACTGACCAACCGGAACAGTTTCTCTGGCCTCGTAACGGTGGAGTCGGCGTCGTCTACCAACGTGGTTGGACACCGTACTTCTTTTCAACAGGTCCTTCTGATTTCCCATTACCCATCAAAGCGACACTTCAACCTGCGGGAGAAGTCACGGTAACGCTCGTTGGATACGATGGAGAAGTTCTGTCAAACCATCCCTTCGAAATCATTCCTTTGTCTGCTCCAGAAATCCCTCATTCTTGGGCCAACAGGAAAACAGGTCCCCGTGGATCCAGTCGGGTCACATTATCTCCGGGCCAATATGAAATCCGATCTCACTTAGATAGTGGTCCTGCCGCGAAGTCGATTTTCATTACACCTAAGGAATCGATTCGGCTGCGCTTGCCTTAACTCTTCACTATTATTCGTCGAGTTATATGCGGAGTTTTTTTCGAATCACGAGAGAAGACTCTCGATCAAATCCTAAAAGTTGACGAAAACCTTCAATGATAAACTCAGATTCTTCGGTCGAGCCAGGCTCGATGGTTTCGTGAAATTCATGAGCAAGATTCCACTTTACCTGATCACGTTGAAATTCTTCGATGAGGTGACCCACCTTCTGGGTCGAGTTATCAGCGACGAATCCACATAGCATCACCAAAGCCTCGTCATGTTGCCGAGTTATCCAGACTAGAAATGCCACGGTTTCTGGAGAATCGAAGACTCCACCTACTGATGATTCCATGACACCTTTTCAGAGAGGGAGAGATCTCAAAACCGCTCTCACCGGCGATGCATCGAAGCCTTGCAACTTTAATGGCAATGCTAATAACTCGTACGCACCGTCCTCAACTCCATTCAATACCAAACCTTCAAGGATAAGAATGTCCCCATCCTTGCAAGCAGCATGAGAAGGAAGATCTTTTGAATCTGCGTGGTCAACGCTTGGAGTATCAACACCCAATAGAGTCACACCGTTTTTAGAAAAATAGCGGATCAATGCCGGCGAGATTGCTGAAAAGTTACCACCCCAGTGATCCGGATCGGGATGTGAACCTGTGTTGAGGAGTACACGAGAACTCTTCGGTTGCGCGACGAGATGCTCCAAAGTGATCTCTTCGCCTTCTTTAGCTGTGACTGAAATTACCTGGCACTCACCAATACACCGAGATAAATCGACCGACTCGATGGTGGCTCCATCTACATCATAGTGACTCGGCGCATCCAGATGACTTCCAAGGTGAACCGTCGACCGCAAAGTGGAGAGGGTCAAGTTGTCACCTTGAGACAGATCTAGTAAGACCTCACGGCTCAGAGGCGAGTCTCCTGGAAAGACCGCTGTCTCTGGTTTGAGAAGAGGAGAGATATCGATGAGATCCAATGTTCTCCTTACATCTCGGAGCGAATAGCCCAGAGGTCCGGGAAAAGCGGCGTAAAGAGGGTCCTTTTTAAGAACTCAACCCCATCACTTCCTCCAGTACCAATTTTCGTGCCGATGGTTCGCTCTGCTAACTTCACATGGCGATAACGCCACTCCTGAATACCTTCGTCGATATCGGTGAGCAGTTCCAAAAGCACAGAGACATCCGGCTTCTCTCTGTACATTCGAAGAAGTTCTTTTTGAACTCCTTCGTTTTCAGTGATCGCTTGTGTGACATCCCTCTCGAGAATTTCTTGCGGAATATTGCATCCGCTCCGGGAAAGATATGAGTTCAACACATCCATCAGGCAAGGCGCATTTAGCGATTGCTCCAGTTCATCTCTCAGCGGAACGCCTTCGGGTGTCATATCGAGAACGCGCTGCCTTTTGTAACCCAGCCTGAACTCCATTATCCGGAATTGTACAGACTGAAATCCGCTCGCAGTGTCGAGTCTATCTCGAAAAGAAACGAAACTGAGTGGAGTCATCGTTTCAAGAATGTCGACTTGTTGAACAAGTGTCTTAAGAATCATTCTCATTCTTTTGAGAGTCGCCACGCATCCCCATAGATCATCTTCATTCAAGCAGTACTCGGCTCTGTCCATTTCATGAAGAAACTGTTTAAACCAAAGCTCGTACGTTTGATGGATGATGATGAAAAGAGTCTCGTCATGTTCGGCGGGCTCTGATCTGGGCGTTTGAATATCCAGAAGTTGAGAGATCCCAAGATAATCGTGATACGTCAAGGTCATTTCAGACTCCAGAGAAAGGCCATCACAACAATGGCGACCACTAGAACAACTACGAATCGAATAGTCTTTTCCTGTGACTTCGAAATGCTAATCGCGTCAGCATACGGAGTGTTTGAGAAACTAACCATCGAGTAAAGAGAACGGTACCACCCGGGGAGACATTTCTGTAGAAGGTTTGAAAACTTCTTAGAGAGCAAAAACAGCGGCTTAGCCACATGATCTTGCATTTCATAGAAGTTTTGCAGGGCAAGATCTGCAATGGCATTACCATTTACAATCCGCTCCTCCTGATACTCCACGAGGGCTTGGTCGAGATCTTCTGGATTCGATTCTATTCTCTCACAAAGAATTCGAACATCTTCAAAGCCAGCATTCATACCCTGACCATAAAATGGCACGATGGCATGCGCAGAGTCACCGACAAGAGCGATTTTCCCCACCACCCAAGGCTTGCATCGAATCGTCACGAGAGACGATGGAGAAGAAGCTAAGTACTGCTCTTCCAAATCAGGAACCAGAGCAGGAACGTCCGGGAACCATTCTTCGAAATATCTCTTCACCTGGCTGGGATCTTTCAACTGCGAAAATGAGTTCTCACCTTCGAGGGGCCAGAAGAGAGTCCCAGTAAAAGAACCATCGCCATTTGGCAGGGCAATCATCATGAACTTTCCACGTGGCCAAATATGCAGGGCATTTTTCTCTATTCGAAATTCGCCATCTTCTGCGGGCGGGATATACAACTCGGTATATCCATGCGTGAGATAATCCTGCGAATAGTTGAAGCGATCACCCACCATTAAGTTTTGGCGTACCGCTGAATATGCGCCGTCTGCACCAATAACTAAGTCGCCATTCACCTCAACGATTTCACCTGTATCTTCATGTTCAAAGCGAACCACGCCCGCTCTGGCATCTACTCCAATGCAGCGTTGCTGAAAGTGAAGCTCTACTTCTTTTTCCTCTGCTGCCTTTTCAATCAAAAACTTATTTAATCCACCCCGTGAGATGCTGTAGATATTGTCGTCAGCGTTGGGTGAATAAGGCTGAAAGGTCGTTGTGGAATCTTTTCCATGCATTCTACGACCTCGCATAGGAACGGCCATCTCCAATGCATGCTCACGTAGGCCTACTCTTTCTAAGGCAGTGAGACCTCGCGTTGAAATCGCAAGATTAATACTTCGGCCATGAACTATTCTCGCATCACGAATATCTCCACGGCGTTCATATACCGAGACCTTATGACCATCGCGGGACAATGCCAACGCAGCGAGTGCGCCAGTCAAACCTCCCCCAACGATGACGATGGATTTTTTCGACATATCAGTTCGTCGCCCCCACTTGTTCTCCCAATACCTGGGAGAATCGAGCGATCTCTTCATAGGTATTATACAAAGGAGTCGGAGCAATCCGGATGACATCCGGAGGACGGAAATCTGTGACGATTCCAGTGGCCTGAAGAAACTCTCTCAATTCTTGAGCACTTCCATGAACTTTTATGGAAATCTGTGCTCCTCTGCTGTCTTCGTCAGCAGGCGTGATGATCGAATAATGATCCTCACCTATGGCACTAATGCACTCTTCCAAAAATCCAGTCATTCTTTTTGAACGCTCTCTGAGTGAACTGATTCCTACCTCATCGAAGATCGCCAAAGATGCGTGTAGCGGTGCCATCGACAAGATCGGCGGATTAGAAACTTGCCAACCTTCAGCACCCGGGTGAGGTACGAAATCTGTCATCTCGTCCATCTGAAATCTCGTTGCAGGGTCATTCCCCCACCAACCTGCGAGTCGAACAAGATCTTCGTTTGTCGCATGTCGCTCGTGAACGAATGCTCCCCCGACTGCTCCTGGTCCACAATTGATGTACTTGTAACTACACCAGGCCGCAAAATCGACGCCGTCGTCATGTAAGTTGAGGTCAATATTTCCCGCAGCATGTGCAAGATCGACCCCAAATGGAACATCATGTGCAGCACACGCCGCTGAAATAGCAGCGAGGTCATAGGCTTGACCCGTGAAAAAATTGACTCCCGCCAACATCACCATCGCCAACTCTGAATGATGCTCTTCGATCGACGCGACAATATCTTGAGTTTCAAGACAGTGGCGGCCTTCTTTTGGCTCCAGAACCAGCATATCCCGATTCACATCGCCATTGTGCCAACGAATCTGGGCTTGCAATGCGTAGATATCAGAGGGGAAGGTGGGCGCATCTGAAAGGATACGAGTCTTACGACCTTTGGGGCGATAGAAGGAGGCCATCAGGAAATGGAGATTTGCAGTCAGGGTATTCATAAATACCACTTCACCGGGACGAGCACCGACGAGACGAGCCCCACTTTCCCGGAAGGACTCATGATAGGGATACCAAGGCCTGCGGGCATGATGATGCCCGTCTACAGCCAGATCTCTCCAGTCCTCAAGCTCTGCTTGCACGTCTCCAAAAACCGCCTTGGGCATGAGCCCCAGTGAATTCCCGCAAAAGTAGACCATATCCCCACCGTCTTTTCTTTGGGGGATATGAAATTGATCTCTTCGGGTTTTTACGGGGTCTTGATCTTCAAGTTGTCGCGCCCTGTCCAGCAATGTCATCGAGAATCTCCTCCACGCTGTTCAGGAAATGATCCGGGATCCAATCCCAGAAACTCCCATGCAGTACCTCCCAGCATCCGGTCTTTCTGGGTTTCTGACAAACTCTTCATCGCTGTGATCATCGCTCCGGGATGATCTTCTCCGAGAGGGAATGGGTAGTCACTCCCTAGCGCTAATTTGTCCACCCCCACCAACGCCATCAGTTGTTCCAGGTTGTTAGGGTCATGGACTAAAGTATCGAGATAAAACTGGCCCAAATACTCACTGGGAGTCTTGCACCCATTGACTCCACAAAGATCCGGACGAGCCTTGTAACCTTTGTCGATTCTCGCCAGGGTGCCTGGGAAAGATCCCCCACCGTGGGCGAAACAAATTTTGAGCTCTGGTAACCGATCGAAGATTCCACCGAAGATCATCGAGCAGATCGCTAGGCTGGTCTCCGCCGGCATCCCTACCAACCAAGGTAAAAAGTAAGATCCCAATCGATCGGCACCGAGCATGTCCCACGGATGAACAAAGATGGAGACATCTCTTTTCGCCGCATGCTCAAGGACAGGAAACAACTCTGGAGCGTCCAGATTCCACTCATTGCAGTGAGTTCCTATCTGTAAGCCTGGAAATCCCAGTTCGTCGACACAACGGTCCATTTCGAGGCATGCCAACTCAGGATCTTGGAGCGGGACCGTTCCGAGGCCTACAAACCTAGAAGGAGTGTCCTTGACCACTTCTGCAATGTGATCGTTGAGTAGGCGAGATAAATCATGAGCGTCAGCCGCCTGAGCCCAGTAACTAAACATGATGGGGACCGTCGAAAGTGCCTGAACGTCGATACCCTGTCGATCGCAATCCTCGATTCTCTTCTCAGGATTCCAGCAGCGGTCATCCACTTCTCTGAAAAACTTCCCATCCTTCCAAAGCTTTGCACAACAAGGTGCATGATGCTCGATGGAGACGAAGCCGTCGTAGCCATATCTTTTTGACAGATCAGGCCACTGCTCAGGCAGAATGTGTGTATGAAGATCGATATTGAGCGACATGACAGCCTCCAGGGGATCGAACTGACAGGGAACGACCTGACAGGGAACGACCCACCTCTGAAAAAAAGAAGAAGTTTATGGTGTCTGGCTTACCGGTTGGACAACTGCCCCACACTTACTGCAAGTCCGTTGATCTTCATTTTCCCAGAAATTTCCCAAGAGCGGTTTCAGCTGACCCACGATGTCCGTCAACACAAACTGGGCGTTCAGTACCTTGTGGTCGCACTGATCGCAGTAGACGACGAATTGATCCTCTACGCCCTCAGGTCTTTTTCTTTCGACCACCATTCCGATGGTGCCTTCTCCTCGCTGAGGAGAATGGGGAATCCCGGGGGGGAGCAACATGACATCGCCCTCCCTAATCACAATATCCCGTTCTTTTCCGTCTTCTTTCACCTTGAGGACCATGTCTCCTTCAAGCTGGTGGAAGAATTCTTCGGTCTCATTGATGTGATAATCTTTTCGCAGATTCGGACCACCCACGATCATGACGATGAAATCGGTATTTTTCCAAACTACCTGATTTCCCACAGGAGGCTTGAGAAGGTGTCGATGCTCGTCAATCCACTCTTTAAGGGAAAATGCCGAAAGTGTAGACATGATCATGTCCTTTCCTAGGATCTACTCTGGTGTCTCCGCTTGAATACCCCACGGATACCGTTATACAGTAATCCTTCTAAGGTTCCTCGGCAACGAAGACCCAGCAGGTAAACTCGCTCTATTGGAGAGAATAAACTCCAGATCGATAGAAGCGCAAACCAGAGAAGCAAGAAGCAACATTAGGGATTGGAGGACTGCCCATGGGTACCGAGGAGATCAAGTTCCTACCCACCGATTTCGAAAAGTTTGCAGACTCCGTACAAGACAATGCTGAATTCAACGACGCTCGCCTCGAAGTTCGAAGAAAACTCGATTTATTGGGTAAAGCAGGAGGCGAAAAATTGTCGGACGGTGTCCATGATTTCGTCTCCAGAGCCAGCCTCCACCATCCTCACAAAGTGAACTCGTTCAAAGTTGACAAGCAATGGGTCTATCTCTCTCGGGCCGAATCTGAACGTAAGGAACTTCAAGGCCGGCTAGGTCAGGAAATCGGAGAAGATTTAGGCAGTGACTACAATCATGCCGTCCTCGTATTGGAAATTCAGCACTCCGGTTTGACCCTTGCATTGAGGATTCACCCCAGAGCCTGGTGGGATGGAGAAAACCTCAGGCGACAAATGGGACGTCAAGAAGGCCGAGAAAACCTTGCGGCTGCGGTCAAGCCGTTGAAGGGTTTTCGCCTAAGAATCGATGACAATAAAACTTCAAGGGCTTGTGAAACGGTGGACGACATCGAGTGGATGACGGTTCGTAAACATTTCACTCCCGGTGAACACTGGATGCACATCGAGAAACATATCGATGGAGATTCTCTTTTTGTCAGCTCAGGCGGATTCCAAGAGCGCCTACTCGATGAGTGGAGTCGTCTCTTGCCGGCTTACAAACTCTTTTGCTGGCATAAAAACAATGACGAATTGTTCGCCTGAATCGATATTGACCAAATCGATGGCATAAGCCTTCAGGCTGGCTCGTTTATCTCGAGTGATTTTCTGGAATAATCGTCCTGGAGGGAGCGCCATGACATTGACCAGAAAATCAACTCCGCCATTGTTGAAGTCAGTACTGCTGCTTCTGACCCTATCTCTGGGTTTGTCCGCCTTAGCGACTCCTGTCAACGACGAGAAGAATGAAGACAACGTCCCTGATTTCTCTTCAGTGATTCGCCCCATCCTGTCTCGACACTGCCTTCCGTGTCACGGTCCCGATGGAAATACACGAAAAGCGGACCTCAGGCTGGATATACACGAGTTGGCTCTAGACGTTCTCGATCCCAGTTCTCCAGGTGATGGAGAGTTCTCTCGAAGAATTCTTAGCTCAGATCAAGATGATCAAATGCCGCCGCCTGACTTCATTGAATCTTTGGACAAAGAGGAGAGAGAAACACTGATCCGCTGGGTCAATGCCGGAGCCCCTTGGGAAGAGCACTGGAGTTTCGAGCCTCTTACTCATCCTACATGGCCAACGAGCTCTAATGATTCTGGCATCGATTTCTTTATCCATGAAAAACTAAAGCAACAAGGGCTTTCACCATCCGAGAGTGCGATGCCAGAAACGTTGGCCAGAAGATCTTCATTGGATATCACTGGCCTTCCACCTGAACCGGAGCGAGTCGACGCCTTCCTTCTTGAGTATGCATCCCAGCCGAATGAAGCATGGGCGAAGTGGATCGATGACTTATTATCCTCTCCCGCATATGGAGAACGCTGGGCAAGCCTTTGGCTGGATTTATCCAGATACGCGGATACGAAGGGTTATGAACAAGACGGACATCGAAACATTTGGCCTTGGCGTGATTGGCTCATTCGATCCCTAAATTCTGATATGCCTTTTGACCGATTCACACAAGAACAGCTCGCAGGAGACCTTCTTTCCGACGCCACAGATCAGACTCGTATCGCAACTGCATTTCATAGAAATACTCTTACGAATGACGAGGGAGGAACTCAGGACGAAGAATTTCGGGTCGCGGCAGTCGTCGACAGGGTCAATACCACCATGGAAGTCTGGATGGGCCTGACTGCTGCCTGTGCTCAATGTCACGACCACAAATATGATCCGATATCCCAAAAGGAATATTATCAGCTCTACGATGTCTTTAATCAGACACAAGATGCCGACCGAAATGACGAGTTCCCCACTCTTCCCGTTCTCAAAGATGATGACGAGTTCGAATTCGTTAAAACTGGAGAACTTCTCTCTCAACAACTCCAAACTCTATCTGAAGAAAAACTTCAAATACCAGATCCCATAAAACAAGAGTCGCTACCTGATCCTGCGACAGCAGAAGTGATGATCGATCTCGCTTACTCGGGAGTCACACTTCCTCTCGCCACAGAAACCATCGATCAAACAGTGACTCCATGGATTTGGTCCCTCGCACCGGTGGGTTCACCCGAAGGGTTGACCCGGATCATCCGTCAGAAAGCTCCTCCCCAACAAACTCGACAGGTCTTTTTTGATCAAAGCCTAATCCCGATTTCGGTTCGAAATGGGGATACCCTTTCTATTCAAGTAAAGATCCTGGAGTCTCCGCAAACTTTGATGCTTCAGGTTCACTCTGCGGATGAAACCGCATGGGAACATCGTGCGTTTTGGGGTGAAGACCTGTTCACATGGGGAATCTCTGGCACGCCATCTCGCTGGCAAATCGGCGATTCCACAAACCTAGAAGTCACTGGGGAATGGCTCCATCTCGAAATCCCCATTTCAACTATCGCGATCACACCCGACAAAAAAATTACTGGAGTTGCACTGTCTCAAATCGGAGGCCTCGTCGAATGGGGTGGTGTAAGGCTTCGTGGAATCCGTGAAGAAGCTCCACGCCCATTGTCGAATTTTGACGACTTCCTCAATCTGTATCCTCAGTTTCAATCCCAACTATTGCCCGCTGAAATACGCTCTCTGATCGAACAAAATCCCGAACTAGGATCTGACTCTTATCAAAATCTATTCGATTGGTGGAAGAGCGATGTTTCGCTGTACGGTCGAATGATTCTCTTTTCAAGAAAACAAGAGATCGCACAGACTCGAAAACTCCTTGAGTCTATTCAATCCAGGGCCGTTTCGGTTCCGATACTCGCCTCTCTTTCTGCAGAAATGAAACGGGAAACACGTCTACTTCAGAGAGGCTCATATCTTCAACCGGGCGAAATCGTAACGGGAAATGTCCCCGAGTTTCTACACTCACCGTCCAGCGACACTCCCATGAATCGATTGGAATTGGCGAAGTGGCTTGTTCACCCCGACAACCCTTTAACAGCAAGAGTTCAGGTCAATCGCATATGGGAGCAACTTTTCGGAAAAGGGTTGGTGAGAACTGTCGAGGACCTCGGCACTCAGGGCGAACTGCCGAGCCACCCGGAGTTACTGGATCACCTGGCTGTCACCTGGCAGGAAAGTGACCAATGGAGTTTTAAGGCATTGATTCGCAGGATCATGCTGAGTGATACCTATCGCCAAAGCAGCCGTCAGACACCTGAACATTTACGGACAGATCCTGATAATGTTTGGCTCGCAAGGGCACCGAGAACAAGACTCACTGCAGAAATGATCCGTGATCAGGCTCTAGCAGTCGGTGGGCTCCTGTCTCGAAAACTGTACGGTCCACCCGTCTATCCCCCACAACCCGATGGTGTTTGGCAAGTGGTCTACAATGGCTCTAATTGGCCCACGAGCGTCGGCGAAAATAGAGTACGCCGAAGCCTCTATACCTATTGGCGAAGAACTGCACCTTATCCGGCTATGCTAATTTTTGATTCTCCCGATCGTCAAGTATGCCAATCTCGGCGCATTCGAACGAATACACCTCTTCAAGCCTTGGTCACACTCAATGATCCTGTCTACATCGAAGCCGCGGCCGGATTGGCAAAGCTGGCTTTATCAGAGAACGACACTGTCCTTGACGCTGTCACCTTCGCTTTTCGGCGCGCGCTCTCAAGAAAACCTGAATCAGCAGAATTAGAAACACTGATGTCATTGGTATCGCAACAAATCGATCACTTCTCTGAATCTCCAGAAAATGCTCAAGCACTCATCGAAGGAGCAAACTGGGATATTTCAACCGAGCAAGATCCTCTGGAAGCGGCCGCTTTGATTATTTTGGCAAATGTAATTCTAAACCTCGATGAATTTCTCGTCAGGGGGTGAACATCATGGATTCCGATCAACAGTTTTTTCTAGAACATCACCGAGAGATCACCCGTCGCTGGTTCCTTGGCCGGATGGGCTTGGGAATTGGCGGCTTGGCTCTGTCTTCCATCTCTCCGGGTGGCCTTGGTGCAAAACCCGCTCCTGTCGAGGGCATCATCAGGGCGCCTCACTTCGCACCCAGAGCGAAGAGAGTGATCGCTATACATATGGCAGGGTCTCCTCCGCAACAGGATCTCTTTGATCCAAAACCACTGTTGAAGGAAATGGATGGTCAACCCTGCCCTGATCACCTGATGAAGGACGAAATATTCCCCTTTATCAAAGGACACCCCAAAATATTAGCCAGCCCCTACGAATTTGAACGTGATCCTCAGTCCGGGATGGAAATCTCAGAACTGATGCCCGAACTTCGCAAGGTCTCCAACGAAATCTGCATGATCCGTTCGATGCACACGGAACAATTTAATCATGCTCCGGCACAGATGTTTATCTACACCGGTTCACCCCGCTTCGGTCGCCCTTCAATGGGCTCTTGGCTGACATGGGGCCTTGGAAGTGGCAATACGGATCTGCCTTCATATGTGGTGTTAGTCTCGGGAGGAAAAACTCCCAGTTCAGGGAAAAGTGTTTGGGGATCAGGCTTTCTTCCCTCAGTTCACCAGGGTGTTCAATGTCGAACTTCTGGGGACCCCGTTCTCTATCTTGGAAACCCTCCTGGGGTAGACGGTGTCACTCGCAGAGATTCCATCGATGCGATTCAAGCCTTGGATCGAATTGCCGCAGAGAGAGACTCAGATCCTGAAACTTTGACACGCATCGAACAATACGAGCTGGCCTTCCGCATGCAAACCTCAGTTCCAGAGGTCATGGACGTCTCCCAGGAAAGCCAAGAAACCTTGGATATGTATGGAGCAGATGCCTCGCAAGCAAGCTTCGCCAGAAATTGTCTCCTCGCGAGAAGGCTCGTGGAAAAAGACGTCCGCTTTGTTCAGCTCTTTGATTGGGGTTGGGATACTCACGGTACCAATCCCAGCGATGACATCATCCATCAATTACCTTTGAAGTGTAAACAAACAGATCGCCCGGTCGCAGCACTCATTAAAGACCTACGCCAAAGAGGCCTTCTCGATGACACCTTGATACTCTGGACTGGCGAATTTGGACGAACGGCCATGAATGAAGAACGGGGAGGATCTCAATATCTGGGAAGAGACCACCACCCCCATAGTTACACCATGTGGATGGCCGGAGGAGGAGTCAAAGGGGGATATGTACACGGTGAAACCGATGAATTCGGTTATTCCATCACCAAGGATCCCGTTCATGTTCATGATCTTCAAGCCACGGTGCTCCACCTGATGGGATTCCATCATGAACAGTTAACTTATCCCTATCAGGGAAGAGATTTCCGTCTCACAGATGTCCACGGAAAGGTGATTCAGGATTTGATCTCATAAAGAACCGTGAACCAGCCTGATCAATCTCCCAAAATCCAACACGAATCAGGTTGAGAGTTGTTCAGATTCACATCAGGGCCCGGCAACGGATATGGGGCAGCCGGTGAAGGTCCATCCTGAAAGAGTAGGGAGATGATCTGAATGGCATCCGTGATAGTGACAAAACCATCATCTTGGAAGTCACAAGCATCGACGCAGCCTTCAGTATCTTCGGAGTTGAAGAGGTAACCCAGTACTGTCAACGCATCGGAAATATCTATGCTCAGATTTCCGTTACAGTCTCCCCTTAAGAAACAATGACCATAACCGAGGGCTTCATGAGCACCCAAATCACGACGTAATCCTTGTGGCCGTAACACCCCATCGATATCGGTGACGGGTAATCCAGGATAATCGTCGGTGCCTTCATCTATGGCAGCCGAACACTCCCCCGGATAACCGAAATCATCCAGTTCTGCATCTTTCTGAAAGACGAGAGGTTCTTCGGGATCCGCACCCTGCATCAACACGTGAATCAGATTGAAATCTGCTAAGGGCCCCTCAGATAATCCGGCCTCTCTTGTCGCATCATTTCTCCAGATAATAGAATTAACGATGGTAGGGTTCGCGAGTAATTCAGCTCGAATACCCCCGCCCTTACCGTATGTCGAATTGCTGTCGATGGTGCAATGGAGAAATAATGCAGAGACACCCTCGACGCACGCTACTCCTCCCCCGGAGTCAGAAGCATGGTTATTCAAGATCAGGCAATTTTCGACGCGAGGATCTCCGAGGATTCTCAGGAACAAGCCTCCACCCTGATGAGCCGCACTGTTATCTGTCACTCTGAGACGGGCAAAAGTCGAGAAGGTCTCAAAGTTATAGATTCCTCCACCATCGTGATTCGCAGTGTTTCCGGAAATTGTGCTATCGACAATATTGAGATCCGAGAAGTGAGTGACTCCCAGACCCCCTCCATCATTGGCGATATTGCCCAACACCTGAAGGCCTGAAACTTCGAAGTTGGAGAACTGCTCAAAAAGCCCTCCCCCTCCTTCATCTGTGGCAAAATTACCTTCGACCAAACACTGGCTGAAGGATCCATTGGCCATAGACATAAAGAACCCGCCTCCAGATTCTCCACTGTTTTGAAGGAAATCGCAGTCGAGCACATTGATCTGTGATTCCCCACCTGCAAAAAATCCACCACCCCAGCCATATGACAAGTTTTCCAAAAATTGACTCTGGGAAATCGTGCAACTACCACCTTCAACAGAAAGTCCACCACCTTGACTGGCGAAGTTATTCAGGAAGACGCAATCACTGATCGTAATATTGGAGTTCTCCGAGTGGACTCCGCCGCCTCTGGAAGAACTGTTTTCTAAAAACATACAGTTATCGATCGTGGAGACACTATCGATCACGATCAATCCGCCTCCACAAAGAGATAGAGGCTCGCCGCAACTGACGCCAAATCCGTTTTGAACAGTGAATCCAGAAAGTCTGCAACTTGTGGATATTGATTCCATCTTCACGACAGATAGAAAACTTCCAGCTCCATCCAAAAACGTAAACTCAGGGCCATCGACGCCGATGATCTCCAGAGATTTTCCTTCGTAGTCGACAAACTCTTGATACGTCCCTGGGGATACTAAAATACGGTCGCCGTCATTGGCGATGGCTATCGCCGCATTAATGGTGGGATATTGTCCTGGAACTTGCCTATCCAATGCTTGCGAATCTCTACCCTGTAACAACACAGAGCAAAAAATCGCCAATGCTAAGAGATAGCGGGGTTGTTTATTCATTGCGTATCTCACGGGCATGTTGGACACGCTGGTGAGGGAGTAACGCAATTGAAATCGTCATCTCCAGGATACTCTTCAAGTCCACACTCTGGGAATGGGTACGGCGGAGCGACTCCAATACCAAACACATAATAGAGTGTAAAAACAACATCAGTAATGTTGTAGAGCCCGTCGTCATCTGCATCTGCTGCATCGAGACAACTCGGTCCTATTCCGTCTAAAAATAGATAATGAAGAGAAAAGATTGGATCAGCAACATCAACAATAGCATCGTTGTTCGCGTCACCCCTAATGAAGAGCGCCGTCGCTGGCACACACACCTGGCCAGGATAAGTCAAAGATGGAGCGATCGATTCGTTATTGATAACAGCACGATTCGAAAGAACAACATTTCCGGTCCCGTTGATCTGATCGCAAAAGCTCACTGTGTAACATTCGAAACAGTCGACTTCCTCAGGTGCAAAAAACTCAAAGTTGCCGATCTCTTGAGGAAGAAAACTTGGAGGAATTGTTTGTCCTGCAAAAGGCGGTAAAAAGTCTACTAGAATTCCAATAAGGATCTCTCGGCCGTCTCCATCCTCATCATCATTATCCATTTGTTGGTTGACGTATTCGGCACCGACATCTTCAACCACCGTATCTTCTATGGTGAAAGATCCCGGCAATGCAATGAGGGGTGCTTCAAAACAGGCTGTAATAGTGAAGCCTTGTATATTGCTGGAAGGATCAATGAAGAAGAATGAAAACTTCTCCACTCCCCCAGGCTGAATACGAACCTGAGGATCATAAATAGCTGTCCCCGTTTTTCCACCTAGATAAATGGTGTCATCTAATGCGAACAACGGTGTGCCCATGAGTAACAGCCCGATGATCACCAGGGAAAACTGGATGACCCCGACAGGCTTGGCGGGTGACTTTCTCATAAACTCTTCCAGATCCTATAAATAACTATCTATTGACGGCGAGCAGACAAATATTGAAGTCTTCGAACTCACGAGAATAATCTTCACTTATTAATAATCTACACCCGAAGTAAACTGCCTAATGTGTACATTGACAATATCCGGTCTTAAAAAAATATCGTAACTTGCGATTATTAACTATAAAACTAACAAGAGTAACTAATGATTACAAACGCAGTCCTGTGCCTTATTTAGGCGATATTCGCGGGATTTCCCGCCTATGGCATCTATTGTTAATAATCGCCCCAGCAGTGGATCCCCCATCTGAGCGAGAATTTTCAGTACTTCTGTCGATTGGTACATTCCGACCATTCCGGGCAAGACTCCCAATACACCCGTTTCAGCACAGCCCTGACATAAATCAGGGTCCGGTACGGTGGGATGTAAACAACGGAGACAGGGACCTCCCTTTTGAGGATCAAACACCGTCACCATGCCCTCAAATCGGTGAACGGAGCCATGAACCACCGGGATACCGCGATTTCTGGCAGCATCGCTGACCAAAAAACGGGTCGGAAAATTGTCACTGGCATCCACGATGACATCGACGTCTTCGATGAGATCCATCACGTTCGAAGTGTCCAGTCGAAGAACGTGCTCCTCCACTGTGACTCCAGGATTCATGGCACGGAGCTGACTCGCTGCCAAAGGGACTTTTAACTCGCCCACGTCCCTCGATTTATAAATAATTTGTCGAGGGAGATTGGATCGGCTCACAACGTCATCATCCACGAGTCGCAGCGTCCCCACTCCCCCAGAAGCAAGGTACATGGCTGCGGGGCACCCCAATCCACCGACACCCACAATCATGACTCTACTTTTTAACAAACGTTGCTGCCCCGTCATGCCAAATTCAGGGAGGACCAACTGACTGGCATATCTCTCCCGCTGTTCATCGTCCAATTCTGAAGCCGTCTCAGGAATCTGAATAGGATGACCATTCGAGATCCATTCGACAAATCCTCCAGACATCGAAGTCGCCCGCCCCCAACCTTGTTGACGGAGGTACCGAGTGGCCTGTAACGAACGAATACCGTGTTGACAATATACGATCAGCGGCTGATCGGGATGCGACATTGATTCTGTCACTTCTGGAACCCGAGAGAGGGGTAGATGTAAAGCACCCGGCAATATCCCGTCGGCAAGCTCAAATTCTTCCCTGACATCTAAGGCGACAGAACCCGGGTTTTTTCGAAGCCACTCCTCCACCTGCTGCGGAGAAAGTTCTTCTGGAAAGGCATCCATATCATTAGGTGTCATCGGTTCATCCTCGGTTCATCCTCGGTTCGCGGCCCCTCCTACGACGTCACTCTTAGATCTGACACATGACATGGGGATCCCGTTGTTCTACACTGAGTGTCACCGCTCTTCTGCACCTGGACAACCACATGCAGAAAAGCAAAGTGCTTCATGTGAGAAGAGACTCTCATATAAAATAACGGCCGGGATTGACGGTCGGGATGAACGACACACATTACAGCAATCGGAAACACAGCACAGCAATCGGAAACACAGCACAGCAACCGGAACGAAAGGGCATGGCAGGCAATCTATGTTGAAGGGAAGAGATCAGCTCCTTGAAACCACCCGAATATTTCTAAAATCGGCTATGGATTCTGGAATCATTGACACTCAGGAGCACTCCTATCTCTCTGAATGTCTCAGCTCGATTCCAGAAACAGAAAATTGCGGCCTTCAAGCTGATCAAGCAGAACAGTTTATTCACACCACTATTCAACTGATTCAAGCATGCCTCTACGAAAAAGAACCACCACGAACCGGCTTTGTAACTCCCATTCTCCAAAAAGAATTAGATCGTCATTGCCAAGAAAAAGGGGGTTCGAGTTGGAATCTGGAGTCGGTCAATGATGTATCCAGAAAAGGGAAAGATCGCCGCTTCACATTTGGTCAAGTGAAACAAAATCCGGACGATCCCGATGATCCCTCTTTCTTCGGTGGCGTCTGGCTCGCGAACTGCGATGGCAAAACCAGGCGCATCGCATTTGCCATCGTGGCCGATGTCATCCCTGGGTCGGAAGCATGGGAGCCTGTTGAAAACCTCAATGAAAACAGGGACTCACTGTATGAGACGGTGAAGAACCGAGGGCAATACCCCTGGAAGTTACAAGTAAATCCAGATTCAGATCTGGGACGTTGGATCGTAAGGCTCACGGGGACTCCTAATGTCGGTCAACATAGTGGCCACATTCCTTTAGGCGTATTGGGCGAAGCCGTAAGAAGAGCCTTAGAGCCACGAGGCCTCACCCATTTATTGCTGGGCCCAAGTCGCAGAGACCCTCCCACAGAACCTTGGCACACCGGATCTTTCCTGAGAAGGATCGGTAGCAGTTTTGATTTCGAATGGAGGGGTTACGCCATCGAACCACGTCGGGATACTCTCGTCGAGGCTACATGTGTGATTGGCGTCCGTGGAAAAATTCTACAAATCTTGGATTGCTAAAGCCCTTATCAACGTTGACTTCATGAATTGTACTTCATACAGAACTGCTTCTTCCTAAACGACAGAACTCATTTGAGACAAAACAACCGTGGAGCGTGAACGAGACGCCTCATTTGAAGCATGACCATTTCCTATGCTACCCAATATGTTTTCATCACTTACAATAATCAGATCCTAGTCAGGACCCGGCAAATGGTTGGATTTCATGTCTTCTATGAGATCTTTCCCCTTCCAAAGGAGACGCAATGCCTGACCCTCAGCCCACAGATCATGCCCGTAACTTTTCCGGCATAGCCACAGGAGTAACCATGATTCGAAAAATTTCCCTATTGGGCTTTTTCATACTGATGCATGGAACCATAAGCCTTCAACCCATATCTCTTCATGCTCAAAGCGCGAACTCTGAAAAACCTCCGATTTTCATTCTTCCAGGAACACCCATTCCTGTCGAACTCACGGAAGCATTCCTGAGCAATGAAAATAATGTCGAACAGACGCTCGAATTATTAGATCGATTAGAAAAAGAAAATCCGAAATCTAAAACTGCATTGCAAATGTACAGGGCAATATTTCTAAAACAGAAAGATAGAACTACGGAAGCTCTTTCAATCCTTGAAGAAATGGAAGCCGCTGATTCCAGTGAAACATGGAAACACCGCGTTCGTTTTGAACGAGCAGAAATACTGATCGATTTAGGTCGATTTGGTGAAGCGCAACGTATTATTGAGTCAGAAACAAAGAGGCTTCACTCGAATGAACGGCGAAAAGAACTCGCCCTGATTCTTATAAAGGTAGGCGACAAGCTTTCTGAAGAACCCGATCCTAATCAGATCAACCCCACACCAAAGTCTCTCGATAAAGCCCATCAGGTTTACAGTCAAGCGGCAGATTTACTACCCCCAACAGAGGTTCTTGAACGCGCCATGAGCAATATGGTGCGGTGCTCGGAGGAGCAAAACAGTAGAAATCTGTTTTCGGATTGCAAAAGATATCTTGAAAACTTTGACTATAAAAACGCACCCTGGGACGAAGGGAATGGAGAAAACTATGTCGGCAAAAGTCTCCTTTCAGTTCTATTGGCGCAGACAAAATCAATGCCAAAACGTGAGAAGCGACAAGCTCTAAATGACCTTATCCAACGCATCGATTCCGAGATCATCGACCATCCCTGGCTCGCTCGTTTCTTTGCGAATCAATCAAAAGATTCGGTGTCAAAAACTCGAAACGAATGTCTTAGAAGAATCATAAGCACTTACAACACTCCTGACCTTATCCTGACGGCAATGAAACGATTTGTAGCGACCGCAACAGATCACGAAGAGTATTGGGAGATTGATTTCCAAATTGGAAACATACTTCTTCAGGAACAGCTCACAGAAGATGCTTTGCAACACTGGATCGGTTTCTTAGGCCGGGTACCAAATTCACTATCTAAAAATCCCGAGAATCTTCCCGCGAAAGCCCAATACAAGATTGGGCGCATACTTTGGACTTTAGAAAAATACGACGAAGCCATTGCTGCCCTAAAAAAGTATGGAGCCGATTATCCGGATGGGCCCGATTGGGCAGCCGCACAAGATAACATCATCCAAATCGAATCCGAATTCTGTGAACGCCTTTACAGAAATAAGAGTTTCGAGGAATGCCGCGCATCCATCGTAAAGTTCTCACAGAAGTACCCCATCGATCACAGAACTCTTCCATTGCTCAAACTCTCAGCAATGTCTTTTTCTGCTCAAGCAGAAGAGCGACTCACAGGATTGACGATTGACCAGCTGACTGATTCGACAACTGTTCAGCAACTCTATGAAAGTTGCATCTCTGAACTCAGAAAAATTCATGGCAAATATCCAAAATCCATTTTGGGCCAAGAAGCACTCTTCACTATCGGTAATATCTTGGAACAGAATCTTCTTAAACCAGAAGAAGCAGTGGTTGCCTACAGGGATTGCTTTGGTGGAGTTAAAGAATTTGACGCAAGGCTAAGGCTGGAGGCCCTCACCCAAGTCTCCATCGCTGTTGAAACAAAAAAACTACACCGATCTTCTGAAGCCGCCGTTTTCCATCTCGATACGCGAAATATTGAATCCGTAACTATCGACCTATTTCCTATCGACTTGGAAACCTACTTTCGGAAATACCAAAGCAGGAAAAATATTGCTCAACTCGACCTTGATCTCATTGATCCATGGAAGTCATTTGAAATAGAAGTCGAAAACTACTCCAGGTATCGACAGTGTTCACAAGAGATAGAGCTTCCAGTAGAAGGTTCAGGCACTTGGGCAGTGGTTGTCTCTGCTGATAGATTCAGGGCAACGACATTGGTCGTAAGGACCGACCTTGACGTCATCGTTCAAGCAGGGCGTAAAGAAGTCCTCATCTATGCCCAAGATATGCTAAATGACACACCCGCTGAAGAAGTGCGGATTCTGGTAGCAACGCCCGGCCCAGATAACCAGCCCGTGATTAGGGAAGTCGTCACAGGAACAGACGGATCTGTTCTGATCAGTTATGAAGATCTTGTCAGAGATGACGATGTTCGGGTCATGGCAATACGAAATGAAGATACCGCTGTTACTGGTTTAAACCTTAGAAGAACAGTAGTCGCTACAGGACTCACTCCCTTCGGTCGAATCCTGATGGACAAAGCCACTTATAGACCTGGCGATAAGATCCACTGGCATGCCGCCGTCAGAGAAGTCGAAGACGGACGTTGGCAAAACCCTGCGGGACAAACAGGCAAGATGTCCCTCTTTTCTCCTGATGGAACAATGATATATCAGGAAGAATTTGTCTATCGTTCAGCAGGCACCACAGATGGAGAATTCTTGCTCCCACCTGCAGCGCCCTTTGGTGACTGGAAAGTTCAAATAACTTCAAAAGGCAAGGCGAGCCATACCCAATCATTCATGGTTGACGAAACGGCACCCCTGGCTGCTCAACTGAAAATTGAAACAGATAAGACTGTGTATGTCAGAGGAGAAAAAATCCTTCTCACTGTCGATGCCAGAACGTGGTACGGAGAACCTCTCTCTGGCGCACTCGTGAACATCGAGGTACCGAATAGTTCTGATCAATTTTTTCAACAGCTCACCATCGACGAGAATGGCCAAGGGTCAGTGACTATCGATACAAGAACTACACAGCAAAATCAGATATCCGTGACTGCGATATTGGTGACAGAAGGAATTGGGAAAGAAATCAGCATTCCAGTGCGGCAGCGTATCTGGGAAATCTCTCTCGATGTTCCTCGTCTCAATGGACAGTACTTGCGAGATGAATCAGCACCCCTACAAATTTCTACCCGAGACTTATCTGGATCTCCCATCGAACGAGATCTTGAAATTCGGCTTGTAAAGCGCCTGCGTCAGCAGGATCGCTGGGCAGAGAAAACCATTTCGGAATTCTCTCTGAAAACAGATTCTGACGGCAAAGGGGAATTACGAATTCCTCTCAATGAATCAGGAAATTTACGCATCATCGCTGAAGGTGAAGACCGTTTAGGTAACAGAATTTCAGAAGAAATCTCTCTTCGCGTTTCCGACGACGAAGACAGTCGCGGACTTATTTGGCTACTTGAAGATTCTTCTATCGTATCTGGCGAAACAAAATCTCTACGAATCAACTTGAATGGAGAGAGTGGACCCGCGCTTCTTACGATTCTTGGAGATCGACTGGTAGAACACCGAATCGTTGAACTTAATAAAGGAACGAATCAACTCGAATTTACCGCCGACAATTCCATTCGTAATAAGGCAACAATCCGATTAGCGCGAATGGATACGAATGGACTTCACACTGCAGATGCGTTCTTTAAAATTAAGAGAGAGTTAAAGATATCAGTGACGCGCACACCGGAAAGGATTCCATTACCCGGTGAAGAGATTGAACTTGAAATTTACACAACGGATCTATTAGGCAAACCCGTTCCAGCAGAAATTGCAATGTCGGTTCTCGACTCCGCAGTGGATGATCTTTACCCAAACTGGTTTCCAAGTTTGTCCCAAACAGGCAATTTCAACCATGATCCCGCAAGGCTGATGTCATTAAGTAGTTCATGCGAGTTTAACTACGCAGGGGTCACGACCGAAATCAGCCAAGACATTCTCGATGAAGAACTTCGTGAAATAGAGTTGGGTGCCATGGGCGAAGTATTCAACTCATTAACTATTGCAGAAGGCCTCCCAAATCTAGAAATGGAATCGAGTGGCAGAGGGATTCCGCAACGAAAAATGGTTTCCCGTGATGCTCAAGCACCCGGTCAAGACATGGGTTTGATTCTAGCCGGTCAAGCCAGTGGCGAGTACGGCTTTCGTCGTGGTCGCGGTGCGCTCGGAAACGAATCCGGAAGTGAAAACCCAGAAACACAACGCGAAAACTATTTGGCTTATTGGTCAGGGTCACTTCAAACAGGCATTGATGGTAAAACTTCGATCACAATAAAAGTTCCAGAACGAAACACTCAATGGAGAGCTCGAATTCGAGGATTGACAGAAAACGATCTATTCGGTGAAGCAAAAGAAGAATTCATTTCTAAGGATGTCTTCATTATCGAATCGATGATTCCAAAACGAGCGATGGAGGGTGATACCATTTCACCTCGGATTCGCCTATTCAACGATCTTGGATCGGAATCGATAGCAAAACTAAAGATATCGATCCCTATGAAAGATGGCGTCGAAGAAATAGAGAAATCGTTTGCACTTCTACCTGGCATTCAAGAAGTGATTCTCGATCCTATACCGCCGTTAGGCCCTACCCCTGTTGTTCCTTATACGGTTTCTATCGAGATCGGAAATCTTGAGTTTTCACAGCAGGGCTCAATCTCAGTAAATCGCCGAGGCCTAGAATCTATCGTCTCTGAAAATATCCTCATCGATTCAGGAAGCATCGTCCGAAGTTTAAAACTACCGGGTGCCGATTCAGCCCAAGATAGAAATCTCAGTATCACTTTGGGATCATCCCTTGATTCAAATCTTGTATACCTCGCGAGTGGAACGAGTTCATTCATTGAACCAAGACGGTCTCACGACAACTCGACCACGGCAGCTCAATTATTAGGTCTTTCAGAACTACTCGGTCGCGTTTCGAATTCTTCATTACAATCTGAGTCGGGTCTTATCGAATCAATTCGTAATAAAGTTCGTGGTCTTGTTTCGGAACTTGTCATGAACCAGTTCCGTGAAGGTGGTTGGGCATGGGCCAAATCTAATTCGAAGAACTCACGCTTGATCTCTAATGAGGTCACGGCAGAGGTACTAGAGGCACTGGCAGTCGCTCAAAAATCAGGATTCATAGTTCCCTCATCGGTTTTCTCAAAAGCGGTTCCTTATCTCGAAGCACAATTCAGATCGACCAATCAGGGACAACAAGATCTTAAATCTGTTTTCCTGAGCGCACTTGTCGCATGTGATGCCGGCGACTTTGGCTCAGTAAATCGATTACATAGAAATCGTGATCAACTGACAAATTACGGCCTTGCCGCACTCGCAAGGTCACTCTCAAGGCTTGATAAAGCAGCGATGGCTCGTGACGTTTCTCAATCGTTGCTCAATAGGCGGAACGCAGATGGCTCTTGGAATGCCCAACCCAAGAGCAACTCTCACAGCTCTCTTTGTGGAGATTCACGATACATTACAGCGATATGTCTATACTCACTCGCCGTCTCCAGTACTTCATCGACAGAACTAGAGACGAGTGCGAAGTGGATTCAAAATAAGCTTCCGATGTATCTGGATCGAGCTTCGAGCGCTTCAATTGCGGCATTGGCTCAGTATCAGGGAGATTCGTCTCCAGCAGATAAAAACTGTGAAGTCATCATCTTCGTCAACGGAGAATCGACAGGATCTCTCCAACTATCAGGGGATCAATCGCAGCAAGCGGTAAATTATTATCTCGGCGATGGTCCTTCAGCGATTGACGTGCAATTAAAAGTCACTGGAGATTTTGGATCTCACGCAATAATTGAATTCACAGGCAAAAATTCAGACTACCCCAACATTGAAGACGAATACTTCAGAATTCAGCGAGTTGATTATCTTTCGATGTCTCCTCGAATGGATGGCATGCAACTTGATTCCGGTTTCGATATCCTGAAAAAGTCCGACACGCTTTGGAAAAATCGAGCTCGTAATATCTCAATTGGAGAACAGGCTGAATATCAACTGACCATCAAAGGGAAACCAAAGTTCCTTCAGCGAGAATATTTGCGCGTCGATATTCAAATTCCGGCTGGTGTTCACATCGACACGAACTCTATAAAAGGCAACTTTTCATCACACGACATCCGCGGAAAACGCCTGAGTATTTGGTCTCCATTCTTAAACTCTCTGAATATCAACTTTTCCGTCATCGGATCATGTCCAGGAACCTACTTCATTCCACCTCCCATTATTCGCAGCGTCACAGAGCCTGGTAGAACTACGGTAGGAAAGGCCATGACACTCAAGGTCAGACTTCCAGAAGAGGAAGATACCGACGTATACAAGGCCACTCCTGACGAGATTTACGACATTGGGACACGGCACTGGAAAGCGGATCGTTGGCGTGACGCTCGTTCTACTCTTCAAAACTTATGGGATGACCACTCCAGTGAATTGCGAAACAAGGTTGCTAAGAACGTTGCAAGAATATTAATGCTCGCAGCTGTTGAGGCGGGAGACAATTCCGCCATGGTTTCGTACTTCGAGATTCTGAAAGAGAGCGATCCACAACTGAGCTTAAGTCTGGATAACTTTATTAGAATTGGAGAGGCATACCGAACATTAGGAGAGTCTGCCAGATCGTTACAAATCTTCATGGCTGTGATTGAAACAACTTTTTCACGTGACCTCAAAGTGAGTGACGTACTTGCAAACAACGATCCAGGCCCTGCGATGAATCTGTTGATTCGCTTAACTATGGAGAACCCTCCTATACCAGTAGTCCTTGCGGCAGAACAAAAGTTGGCCGATATGGCTTTAAAGTTCGGCTCGATGGATAACCCTTCTCAAAGAAAGAAGGGGTTGGACATTGTGCAAATGGCTCTCTTGGGGAGAAACACCCTAGACAGATTCCTGATCCTTTATGGAAACGACCCAACAGCACCCGATGCTGGATTGAATCTCGTCAGCGCTTTGATCGATCAGCGCAATTGGAAGTTGGCCACCAAAGTTGCATCTGTTTTAGCGGAGAAATATACAGAACCGCGATACTTTGATTCTTTCCGATACACAGGCGCGGTCGCACTATGGGCCATGGGAGATGACGAAAAAGCTCAAAACTTACTAGAAGAAATAGCTGAGGCAAAATATGTCACGTCATCCGGCGGAACTCGTCCAAGTGAAAACCGAGATCTCGCAACATTCATCATTGGTCAAATTCACCATGCTGCAAATGACCCCGCCAATGCCGCTCGATACTATGAAAAAGTCAAAGACCTGTTTACGGATGCCCGAGAATCTTTGCGCCAATTGAATGCACGCGAATTAGACTTGAATGAGATTTCAGAATTCCGTCCCGGCCAGCCTGTAAAAATCGAATTGAGGTACCGCAATATCGATAGTGCGGAAGTCTTAGCCTACAAAGTCAACCTCATGACTCTTGCTCTAAGAGAACAAGACCTATCAAGAGTCACCGAGGTTAACCTCAGCGGAATTTCACCGACTCTCTCAAGAACAGTCTCACTAGGAGAACAGGGAGCTGCAGGAGGAACTCTTCATGCGAAACAATCCGTCGAAATCCCCATTGAAGATGTAGGTGCATATCTCATTATCGTGAGGGGTGGTGACGTTCATACCTCTGGATTGATTCTCGTGAATCAAATGCAGATGGTCGTCAATAACGTTGATGAAGATTTACGTATTCAGATCGTTGACCCACTCACAGATGAATTGTTACCTGATGTTCAAATTCGTGTAATGAGTGCCACCAATAACGGTGTGATTTCCGGGACCACTGATCGAAGAGGCTTGTTCTTCTCCGCGGGTAGCCAATGGGGTTCAACGGTAATAGCGAGGCGGGACCAAGGTGATTATGCATTTTTCCGCAGTAAGGTCAGAGACCCTCGACAACCGTTCCCCGGTAAAAGACAAGGTCAAAATGATGCTCGCCAGCAACTTCAGCTGAACGACTATCTCGATAATGTCATTCAATTTAATGGCAGTAACATTGACGCCCGAGATCGAGCCTGGCGCAGCCAAGTCGATAATGCGAAAGACGGAATACAAATCTTCCAGGCGACCGACTGATCTATTTCAAGATATATTCCAGTGCGTCCAGGACTTGATCAGGATGATCGACAGTCACCTGGGCGCGCTGGGAAATCTCTTTGAGCGCATGATGAAGTTTGGGGTCACGCACCAAAATCAACGGTTTATCGAGAGCGATGGCGATCCCCGCGTCCATTGCGGCATTCCATTGTCGGTATTCTTCTCCGAACTGAGCAACAACCACGTCGCTTTTCTGCATCAATACCCGAGTTCTTAAATTATTAAACTGGGATGCGAGTTCGTCTTTCCAACGTGCTTTGGATTCTTCACCGAGAACATTGACTCCGATGGCATCGGAAAGGGGATGATCATCCTGAGGGCTGACAAAATTAACATCGACTCCTCGGTCAGAGGCTTGTTCAATTAATCGCCCACGCCAGTCATCGTGAATTTGACCGGCAAGATATACGGTTAAGCTCAATTTTCCTCCAACAGCAAATCAGCATTCTTAACGGCGATGGAATACCGCCCACTCTCCCAATAAACAAATCAGTCCCAATGCGAGCAGGATTCTCCAATACTCACGACGAGACTCACCCCACCCGCTTATAGAGGAATCAACTTCAGCCCCTCCCAAATCGAGATCTGGCCTAGGTTCGATTCTACTTTCCTCCAAAGACAATAGATTCAACGGAACATACATGTTGAATTGAAAATCATTGCTGTCTTCATCTTCTGCGGATTCTTTGCGCTGAGAAAGTCCATGGAAATGATGGACACCCAGTTCGTCAATCAATCGAAGTCGTGCAAATCCTGCGTCTTCCAACGACAAACCCGTTATTTTTCCACTGGGCCATTTATGGTCAAGACGATCGATTCCAACACCCGGCTCTATCTCAAGAAGATCTCCCGATCGAAGCCCACTATTGATTCCATTGTTCAATCGCCCCAGATCACGCAATGCTGCATCTACAAAAAATGGAAATGAAGGAGACAAAGGCCAACTCGACTCAAAAATATCGAATGAGACCACTAACCCTCGAAGGTTCTTCGTCGAAAACCTTGAAATAATCGATCCTTCTCTGCATTCGACGAGGCCGGACGTGCCGGGTCTTTTTGGCAGAGGAAAGGTTTTTAAGATTCGTCCATCGAGGGGCGCTAATGATGAAAACCGCAGAACCGGGTCTTCTTTTTTCCAACTGACGAGACGTGGCGCTTCAACTAACGGAGGCTCTTCCTTCCAAAACTGTTTCGGAACCGCATTGAAGATTAAATGTCCCAACCCTGTGGGGAGTTCTTCTGGAACTTCTCCATCCCAGACAGCGACATCAAATTCAGAAGCTAAAGTTTCTGGATCGACTTCGTCATATTCGATTTGGAAAAGTTCCACACTCTCTATGACCAACAATGCATTTTCGAGTAGTAAATTTGGGCGACCCACCTGAACAACGCGAAGTTTTCGCATGTTTTCCAGTACCAACCATGCGCTGTCATCGAGAGCGAGTGCGTCAGATTTGGTAGGAATCCATCGAGCTTCTAACTGAAGAGAAGGCCCCGAAATTGTTTCAAATGAAAGAATCCAACTTTCTTTTCCCTCAAGAGTCTTTGGTTCTGTTTCTTTAAGAACTTCACCATCCCCGAGCAAACGTAAGACGCCTTCTAGAGGATCGTCTCCTGTATTTTTCAACTCCAACAGAACTTTTAAATCACCTTCTTCAGTGAATTCTCTTCGAGCTGCAAATGCAATGATTCCGACATTAGATGAGGAAAAACCAACGCTATCAACAATGACTGGAACCTCTATGGAGTCACCTTTCCATTCGGGAACGACTCCATCCGATATCAAAAATATTCGAGCGTCCGGCTGATTCGATAAGAGCTCTTCAGAGCCATCGCTTCCGTCTGTTCCAGCACTTCCTGCCCCAGCAGCGGGAATCAACTCGTCTTGGCGCACAACAGACAAAGCCAACTCCAAGGCGTCTTCGAAATTTGTAACTCCAGAACCGGGGCTGACTTCATTGACCATACGAGCGAGCAAAGAACCATCTGTCGTCACAGGAGTCAAAACTTCAGCGTTCTCTCCAAATGAGATGAGAACAGCTCTTTCACCATCAACTTCTTCGATTCGATCGAGTGCTTTTTCCTTCGCGATTTCAAATCGGGTTCGTCCATCTTCTTCAAGGCTGCTCATGCTTGCAGAACGATCCAACATGATCACATTGAGCCTTGATGCGTAAATAATAGAACCCGATTCGGGCCTGAGGAGCCCGAGAATCAGGAACAACAAACAAAGCAGCTGAAACAACAGAAGAAGGTTTTTCACCAATCTCTGAAATGGAGATTTTACTCTCTGATCTTCCAAAGCTTTTTTCCAGAGCAGAACGCTAGAGACTTCCGATTTCCGTCTCCGGATTTTCAAGAACCACATCACCAACAACAGTGGAATGAGAATCGCCCAACCTATGAATTGTGGAGCAGCAATATTCATGACAACCATCTTTTTTGGCGAAGAACATCAAGGACCACCTGATCAAAGGGGACTGCTGTACTCACTTCAACAGGTTGGATTTTATATCTGCGACAATGACTTCGAATCTCTTCTCGAAATTGAGACAAAGCACTTTGATAGGCTTTCAACACAGAGTTGGTCATCGTGACATCGACATGTTCTTGACGTTCTGAATCAACAAGACGGAGATCTCCTTGCAGATCAGGTTGAGCTTCAGATTGTGAAAGTAGATGGATTAACCAACTTTCACCTCTCACTCCTGGAATTTGCCGGAATGCTGATTCCACACCTTCAGGATCCATCAGATCAGATATCAATATCTGGATCGCCCCTGAAGGACATGTTGCCGAATGAGCTCGTAAAGATTTATCCAGAGAAGTTTCAGACTCCGGTTTTAGTTTTTCGAGCACGTCTACGAGTTTCAGAATCGATCGTGATCCCCTCAGTGGCGGAACTGGTGTCCGAAGTTGTTCATCGAAAACTCTGAGATGCACTCTATCGCCAGAAGACAATGCAATAGCACCGAGTGCTGCTGTGACCTGACGTGCATGCCTCCATTTATCAGGTTCACCTGAACTCATCGAGGCAGACGCGTCGAGAATCAAGAAGACGCTTCGCTCTTCTTCTTCTTCAAATAATTTGATGAACAACTTTTCTAAACGACCGAAGATGTTCCAGTCCAGATGGCGAAGATCGTCGCCGGGAATATAATCTCTGTGGTCAGCGAATTCTGTCGACATTCCACGTCGCTTCGATCGCTTTTCCCCACGAACCTTCCCTTGGAGCACGTTTCGAGAAACCAGAACCAGTTTGGCACACCTCGCGAGGAAGTCCTCGTCTAGCAACGGTGCCGCACTAGGCTCAGAGTTACTCATTACTTATCCAGCCCAGAATTATCCAGCCCAGAGTTATCTAGCCCAGCTTCAAGCAATTCGGGTGTGGATTCCAAAATGTCAGTCACGATATTATCGACAGAAATCCCTTCGGCTTCACCCTCAAAGCCCAACAGTATTCGATGTCGTAAGGCAGCAGGGGCAGTTTTCCGAATGTCGTCAAATCCCAAATGTAATCTTCCAGCAAGAGCGGCTCTCACTTTTGCTCCGAGTAGTATCGATTGAACACCTCTCGGACTTGCTCCAAATCGAACCCATCTCTTCACCTGTTCTGTCGCCATGGGAGAACTCGGGTGCGTGGCAAGAAGTAATCTCACTGCATAATCTTGAACATGAGGAGCGGCCTCAATCATACGAATCGCACTTCTGTGTTTCAGGATTTCGGCACCCGTAAGAACAGACTGAACCTCATGCGACTTGGACCCCGTCGTTCTGACGAGAACCTCGTTCAGTTCTTCACGTTTTGGAAATGGCACTTGGATTTTGAACAAAAATCGATCCAGCTGAGCCTCTGGAAGAGGATATGTTCCATCCATCTCGAGAGGATTTTGGGTGGCCAATACAATGAAGGGTTGTTCCAGTGTGTGGGTTTCCCCACCGGCTGTCACTTCGCTCTCTTGCATCGCTTCCAACAAGGCGGATTGAGTCTTGGGTGTCGCCCGGTTCACTTCGTCTGCCAATACAATTTGGGCGAAGATGGGACCCGGTTGAAATTCGAAAGACTTACGTCCTTTTTCGTCTTCCACCACGATTCGTGTTCCGGTGATATCTGCAGGCATCAAATCGGGGGTGAACTGGATTCGAGAATAATCGAGATCGAGACAATCGCTCAAAGTTCGAACAAGAAGCGTTTTGCCCAGTCCTGGAACTCCCTCAAGCAGACAATGCCCACCTGAAAATAGTGAGATCAGAACCGTCTCCACGACTTCGTCTTGGCCGACAAGAATCTTGCCCACTTCCTCCCGAACCTTTTTGAAGTCCGATTGCAGTGCCACAAGGTCTTTTTCCAGATCTGACATCTGTACCCCATCTCAACTTTTAAGCATCTCCGAAGTCACTCTCAAGAGCAAGTTAACCATCTTCGTATTGATCATTAAATTCCTGTGAGAGGACTGGTTCTGTGAGCTCTGCTTCGTGATACACTCCCGGTCTGGCCTAATTTGGATTGAAGAGGAAAGCCGATGTACCCAAAGATCTGTCTCCTGATGTTAATAGCCATCACTCTTGTGTCTGGCTGTGGTACGAGTCCACGCGCTCGATCCGAAAAAGTAAATAATCCTGTACAAGATCCTCTTAAAAATGCTCCTCAAGTAGAACCCCCCATTGTGGCAGGTGACATCATTCCCGCCATTCCCGATGGGACACAAAGTGATACGGCTCCTGTGACAGCAGAAGTCCAAGCTGTAAACCTGGCTCCAACCGCTTTGTCCGAAAAAGATTCCATGACATCCGTGAGCCTTGACACTTCAAACTTGGAGACTCTCGTCCTCATGTGTGGTTCAGGCCCTTTGTTGATCGAACGCGACTCCAACACCCAGACAATTTCCTTTACCGCAGAAGTCGTGAGCAAGGCAAGTGGACTCGATCGTGCGCGTGAATTGGCCTCGGCTGTCAGTATTGCCATCGACGATACTGCCAAAGGAAGATACCGGGTTCGTCTGATTGAACCTCAACTCGTCGATCTAGAAACATGCGACATCACGATGACAGTGACATTGCCTGTAGACGAGAACCTTGATTTTGACTTGGACATCCAAGACAGCGACGGCTCGATTGTTGTCGACGGATTTCGCGGAAATCTTTCCATCACAAGTATCAAAGGCTCAATTGAAGTTCTCCAATCCAAAGGCAAGGTTGATATCTCTTCTGGAGATGGAACCTGTGAAGTTGTCGGACTGGAAGGCTCTCTGAAAATCAGAGACGGAAACCAAAATTGCAACGTGAGCGAGATTACAGGTGACGTAGAAATTTGGGGCCGTGAAGGATCTCTGGAAGTGCGCTACATCACTGGAAACGTGTTCCTCATCGATGGCCGCGATGGTGCCGTGATTCAGAGTATCGAAGGCGATGTTACCCTTTATGGCTTTGACCCTTCTCGGTGCAATGTAGAGGGTGTCTCCGGATCAGTCATCTATAAGACGGGCGCCCCCTAGGGCACGTCGGTCACATGTACCTCCTCCAAGGAAAACGTCAGGTTCCTCTCGGTTACGAAATGAACGCTCACCCGGCCTCAACGGTGGTCGACCTCAACCGGGCGATCGATACCTTCGTGGTTCCCGTCCGTGACAAGGTTTGTCCTGGTGAGCCCTTTGCGATCGCTCCGCATATCGGACAAAAACTCGCTAGCGAACTTCGTAAAAAAGGAGTCGCAGAATCCGTCGGGGACCGGTTACGAGATTTGGATCTCCACCCCTATACCGTGAATGCATTTCCACTCAAGGATTTCCACGCCCGACGAGTGAAAGAACAGGTCTACCTCCCATCTTGGGCTCACACCGAGAGGGCTTCTGTCACCTGCCGGATTGCAGATGTTTTCATTCGTATGACACCGCAGGCAAAAAATTTAAGCATCTCGACTTTGGGTGGAGGCTACCGATCCGCAGGGAACACCCCTGCCGATCATCAAAAAATGGCGCTCCAATATCTGAAGGTGGTCGCTCACCTGGTTCGCTTAGAACATGAAACCGGCATCCGCATCACTCTGAATGCGGAACCGGAACCGGATACCACCTTCGAATGTGCTGAGGACGTGATCCATTTTTGGGAGAATCACCTCTTGTCAGGAATTCCAGAACTGGCCATGACTCTCGGCTGTAGCCGCAACAAAGCCGACAAAATGCTCCGCCGCCACTGGACCGTAAATCTGGACGCATGTCATTCCGCTGTCCTCTATCGATCACCTGTTGAAGACTGGAAGCGCTTGGATAAGGCGGGGATTTCCGTCGGAAAAGCGCACATCACCAGTGCCATCCGTTGCCCTAAGCCAGAACAAAACCCCGAGGCCTTCGCAGAATTACTGCAACACATCGAGCCTCGTTATCTTCATCAGAGTGCCATCAAAATGAAAGATGGAAGCATCGTACGGCTGCCCGATCTTTCGAAAATCAAAAAGCAGGATCTGTCTTCTGTCGCCGAAGTAAGAACCCACTTCCACGTTCCACTATCGAAAGCACGGCATGGCAAGCTGCTCACCACACGCGATGATGCGAAAACTCTCTTAAGTGAAGCGCTATCTCGAAAAAAGAATCCACCTCATATCGCTGTAGAAACATACACTTGGCCAGTACTCACAAAAGGACTCAAGAAAACTGAGCAACAAAAAAAACTAGTCGAAGGCATCACAGCAGAACTACGCTGGGTAAAAAAAACCTGCTGAACGTAAGCTCTATATTCTTCAGCAGAGACCACGAGTGAATCTTTACAGAATAGAAGTTCCTATCGGCTGCCCCGCGTCACACGTGTGGGTCCTTCGAGAATTCCGAAGTCTTTAGCGGTCACATTGATAAAGTTCGGATTCCCCGCGACTGCGGCGTACACCTCGCCCGCCTTGTAGGCTTCAACCGCTGCCTTGTCTTCAAAGGTGTAAACACCTCCATAGGTATTACTCGACGGATCAGAGAGCCACACTTTATCGATCAATCCCGGTATCGCAGCAAAGGTATCTGCAAGACCATCACAGGCTTCACTGAACTGATCATGATCAATTCCATCCAGATTAAAATTGATGACTAAAATGTAAATAGAGACCTCTTCTCAACAAAAGAAATGAAACGACTCTTCGATCTCCCGCGAATTCGACTGTGCTAATTATTCATCAGCATCGCACAAAAATTCAGATTCCACACATCCTAAAGAGGCTTCTCCAGCATCACGACAGGCTTACCCCTGCCGACATATTGACCGACTTCTCTGAATCCCAGAGAGCGGTGAAAGGCGAGGCTGACTTCATTTCGCGGTTCCAAATTGACTTCGCATACCAACCGCTTCAAGTTTCGGGAGCGTGCCCAGGCCTCCAAAGTCAGATAGAGAGCCGCTCCAACGCCTTGTTTTCTGGCACGTGCATCTACAGCAATACGATCGATGTAACCAAAGTGCTCGAAGCCGTTTTGAAACCACTGAAAGTTGGGGCTGTCGTAATCAGAATTTCGGGTCATCACAACGAGCATTCCAGAAGGGTCGTCCCCCGTATTGGCGACCGGTTCAGACTGCCAAACCCTGTGTGCACTTCCCAGTAATTTCTGAAACGCAGAAACCTCTAAAGATCCGACCTCTGGAGCATTCTCTTCATTGAGCGCATGTAATCTTGCATACATCTCCTCAGACAATAAAAGATCCCTTTGACGCTCATGCTCAAAAATACATGAGACCTCTAACGAGGAAAACGCCTCCGGTTTCCAGCTCAAGAGTACTGCCAACCGTTCCAGTACGATTCTCTTTTGATCTTCTTCGAGACGACCTAAGCCACAACAACTCATGATCAGCTGCCAGCGATCATCATGTGTCATCTCATCTTGATACAGAGCACTGACTGCAGCGGCGTCTTCGAGGCGATCATTCAGAGAAATTCGACCTTGATAATGAAGGCACGCCGAATCCACCGTCGCTATAGTCTTGCCCTCTTTGGTGTCCATGTGCCAGAAGGAGGGCAAGCCATTCAATACCCGTATTCCCTGAAGATGCCAATGCTGCAACGCCACGGCCACGGGTTTCATAGTTTCAACGATGGTCGCTGAGTTTTCATGACGTTCTGGGTTCATCGCGGTTTCG
>ERZ802830.416-NODE-416-length-42361-cov-7.27207_pt1 | contig 42361 bp, 44 predicted proteins | sample MGYA00345654_ERZ802830 | MGnify/ENA primary metagenome ERZ802830 (study PRJEB30503, sample SAMEA104212375) | marine metagenome | biome: Westerlies Biome; feature: [SRF] surface water layer (ENVO:00010504) within the epipelagic zone...; material: water... | reverse complement strand
GGGAACATCATGTCGCTGACCCCAGGCCTCGAGCTGCTCAACCGCTGCGGCCCGGAAAGTATCACCCGCAGCCAGCATGACACTGCGGCCTTCCTGCTGATATCGATGGGCCAGCTTGCCAATGGTTGTTGTTTTCCCCGCGCCGTTGACCCCCACAACCAGAATCACAAAAGGACGATGGCCCTCTGTTTTCAGGGGCTGTTCCTGATCCATCAGCAATTCCACGAGGGTCGCTTTTAATGCGGACATGACCGTTTCCGTGGCGGACAGGGACTTCCGATCAAGACGCTGACGCAAAAGCTCAAGAACGCGCGCTGATGTCTCAAGGCCCAGATCAGCCATAATCAACTGCTCTTCAATCTCCTCCATCAAAGCCGGATCAAGCTGCTTTTTCCCCAAAACCAGACTGGCCAGGCCCTCTGATAGTTGGCTACGACTGCGGCCTAGCCCCGCTCGTAACCGCTCAAACATGCCGGGCTCTGCAAACTTGGCAGGCAGCACCGCTTCGCGATCATCCGCAGCAACCGAGGAGACGCTGGCTGCTAGCCCATCCTGCTGCGCTACCGGCACTGCGGCCGCCTCCGAGGGCTGCTCGTCCACCACGACTTCCTGATCCTTGGGTTGAGGCTCAGACTCAGTCTTGGCGCGACGTTTGAATAACTTCATGATTCATCGTTCTCACGTGGGAGGGCCTAACTAGGCAGTTGGGACGCGCTCGATACTGCCGCAGAGATAGTCTAGCATTCCAACAATGAGGTGCCAGCATGAGTCAACGTGACCGCCCATTGGGTCAAGCACAACTTCGTATCATCGGTGGAGATTGGCGCGGTCGTAAGCTCAGCTTCCCGAGTAAGAGTAGCCTTAGGCCCACCACCGATCGAGTGCGGGAAACCCTGTTCAACTGGTTGGCGCCTATCGTGAACGATACCCAATGCCTCGACCTCTGCGCCGGATCAGGCGCACTGGGAGTCGAGGCGCTATCGCGCGGTGCACAGCGCTGCGACTTTGTCGACACCGATCAACACGCCATCGATGCCATTGGACAAAATCTGCGCTCATTGGGCGCCACTGAGCGGGCGACGCTGCGCACCTGCCAGGCGGACACCGTGCTCACTGGGGGTTCCCAATGGGACATTGTTTTTGTTGACCCCCCGTTTGAGGCGGGTCTGGGCAATGCTCTCCTCAGCCGTCTTGCTGCCTCACAGTGCCTTAGCGAAGACGGCCTGGTGTACTTCGAAACGCGTCGCTCGTCACCCGAACCAGTCCCCGAGCAGCACTATGAAATCTACCGAGAGAAGACGGCGGGCGACGTGTGTTTCCGGCTTCTGAAATTTCGTTCAGCCTAACGTTATCGGCGTTTGTTCGCCTCTCCAGACTTGTGTAGGCTGGTAATTCAGCATGATAGGAGTGTCTTGTGCTAACCCATACCGTGGTATATCCAGGTACTTTCGATCCAATCACGAATGGCCACATAGATCTCGTGGAACGCGCGGCCAAACTATTTGAACGCGTGGTCGTAGCAGTGGCAACCAGCGAAAAGAAAACGCCTTTATTTTCGCTCGAGGCGCGAGTCGATCTGGCCCAGACAGCACTAGGGCACGTAAACGCGGTCGAAATCGTCCCTTTTAGCGGGCTGCTGGTCGATTTCGTGCGCCAACACGATTCTCATTGCGTGTTGCGTGGCCTTCGTGCTGTTGCTGACTTTGAATACGAGTTTCAGCTTGCCAACATGAATCGCGCAATGAGTCCCTCGTTTGAAAGTGTCTTTCTCACGCCCAGCGCAGAGCTTTCCTACATCTCGTCGTCATTGGTTCGAGAAATCGCCGCATTAGGCGGGGATGTCAGTCGCTTTGTTCCAACTAACGTCGCCGAGGCACTTGAGGGCACCCAGTCATAAAGCGTTCTGTCCGCGCCACTCGGCACAAGCAGCATTCGAGCGATTAACGCTGGCACTTTACGCAGAACACTGTGGCTCTCCCACCTTGACGTAGGTCTCGCAGCGATGCGCCACAGGTGCGACAGGGCTGCCCGCCTCGGCCATAAACGCGGAGTTGTTGCGCGAAATAACCCGGCGCTCCGTCTCCGCCGACAAAATCTCTCAGCGTGGTACCTCCAAGCTCAATAGCCTCACCGAGTACTCGCTTAATCGTGGTCGCAAGCACGTCATAACGTGCCTCCGCAATGCGGCTTGCGGCCCGCGCGGGGTGAATGCCCGCCAAAAATAAGGCTTCGTTAGCATAGATATTACCGACGCCCACAACCACTTTGCCGTTCATCACGAACTGTTTGATCGGCACATGCCGCTTACGAGAGAGTTGATATAAATAATGGCCGCTGAACGCGTCAGTGAGCGGCTCAGGCCCCAATGAGTCCAATAGGGGATGGGACGCGCCTTGCAACCAGTGGAAGCTGCCAAAGCGCCGAGGATCGTGATACCGCAGACACCATTTGTTGTCGAGCACAATGTCGATATGGTCGTGAAACATCGGCGGAGTATCAGCCAACATCAGCCTCAGGCTACCCGACATACCCAAGTGGACCATCAAGGTGCCTCGATTGGTTTCAAGCAGCAGATATTTTGCCCGCCTGCTGACGCCAATGAAGTGCGCCCCCGCCAAAAGTTGGTTCAGTGTCGGTGGCACCGGCCAGCGTAACCTGGGTTCGCGCACAATAACTTGGGCAATCGCTCGCGACATGATGTGCGGCGCAATACCCCGACAAGTGGTCTCTACTTCTGGAAGTTCCGGCATATTCGGTTTGGGCGGCGCAAATGGCGCCCCTCGCTGGCTATCAGCGTCACGACGGCGAGTCCCATGAAACCCCGGCACCTAAACAAAAACCCCGGCCAAATGCCGGGGTTTCGAAGGTTGCGCCATGCATTACGCTTACTTAATTTTGGCTTCTTTGTAGATCACGTGCTTGCGCGCGACTGGATCATACTTTTTCATCTCAAGTTTATCCGGCATGGTGCGCTTGTTCTTGTCGGTCGTGTAAAAATGTCCCGTACCCGCCGTTGAATTCATTCTAATTTTTTCACGCATGTTTAAATCCTCAAACCTTCTCGCCGCGGGCGCGCAACTCTGCCAACACAACATCAATACCGCGCTTGTCGATAATGCGCATGCCTTTGGAAGTGAGCCGCAACGATACGAAACGATTCTCGCTCTCCACCCAGAAACGGTGATTATGTAAATTTGGCAAGAACCGACGCTTAGTGCGGTTCTTTGCGTGGGAAACGTTGTTACCGGTCGCGGGACGCTTCCCCGTTACCTGACAGACACGTGACATGAGACTACCCGTGAAGATAAACAAAAGGGCGCGTTTTATACCAGAGGGCCATTGACGGTGCAAGCCATCTGATCTCAGAGGCCACTGAAGTGTGCAAAAACCCCTGCAAATGCTAGTGTGCTGGCACATCAGTAACGAGGTGGGGCCGATGGGTCTGTTGCACCAGCGTCACATTATCGTGGCCATCAGCGGGGGTATCGCGGCTTATAAAGGCGCCGAACTCGTGCGTCTGCTCAAAAAGCAGGGCGCCGTTGTACGAGTGATACTGTCACGGGGTGCAAAGGAATTTATCACGCCGCTCACACTGCAAGCACTGTCTGGCGAACCGACCCATAGCGAATTGCTTGATGAAACGGCCGAGGCCGGTATGGGTCACATTGAGCTGGCCCGCTGGGCTGATCTGGTGGTGATCGCCCCAGGGACCGCAGACGTCATCGCCAGGCTCGCGCAGGGCAGAGCGGACGACTTGCTGACTACGGTGGCGCTGGCCACGCCAGCGCCAGTCGCCGTTGCGCCGGCAATGAATCAGCAGATGTGGGCTAACCAAGCGACCCAAGATAACCTCGAACAACTCATCGGTCGGGGTATTCAGATCATTGGCCCAGATGCGGGGGAGCAGGCCTGCGGTGACGTGGGCCCTGGTCGCCTCCTCGAGCCAGACGGGATTGCAACCGCGATCGCCGAACAATTTGAATCACGTTTATTGGACGGCAAACGAGTGGTGATTACCGCAGGGCCTACGGTTGAGGCGATCGACCCTGTGCGTTATCTCAGTAATCACAGTTCGGGGAAAATGGGTTATGCGTTGGCTCGCGCCTGTGTTGACGCCGGTGCCGCGGTAACCTTGATCACAGGTCCGGTCTCCTTATCGCCTCTCAGCCGGGTCAACATGGTGCCCGTTAACAGCGCACTCGAGATGCATGACGCTGCCGTGCACTGTGCGCCGGACGCCGATATTTTTATCGGTGCGGCGGCAGTATCTGATTATCGGCCAGAATCAGCCGCACCGGAAAAACTGAAAAAGGCAGCGGGGCAAGGCCGGGTCATCACGCTCGTGCAAAACCCCGACATCATTGCTTCGGTGGCAAAACTCTCACAACGGCCCACCCTCATGATCGGCTTCGCGGCGGAGACCAATGACGTCATCACTCATGCTCGCGAAAAACGAGTCAAAAAAGGGCTGGACTATATCGTCGCTAATGACGTCAGTGACCCTGACACCACCTTTGGCTCCGACCAAAACGCGGTCCACCTGATTGGTGAGGACGAAACGCATTATCTGCCCCTGGCGACCAAGCAGGTGATTGCGGAGCGCATTGTTAGCCTTGTGGCTCATCACCTTGAGGCAACAAACCCGACATCAGGCTAGGTTCAAACAAGACAGGTTTAGTGAACTGCGGCATCTTCACATTGCGTTTACGATTCGCCCGCATCATGCTCAGCGTTGCGTGTCAGCACGAGAACTCAGAACATGTCCTTAAACCAAGGAGAGGCGGGTAATTTTGCGCGAATCCTGACGGAATCGCTGCCGTACATCCAGCGCTTCACCGGAAAAACCTTCGTCATCAAGTTTGGTGGCAATGCCATGACCGACCCCGAACTCCACGAGAGTTTTGCACGGGATGTCGTCTTGATGAAGCTCGTTGGTATGAACCCCGTCGTTGTGCATGGCGGTGGGCCGCAGATTGGCCAACTGCTGGAGCGCCTCAATATTGAAACAGAGTTCGTTGATGGTATGCGGGTGACCGATGAACGAACGATGAATGTAGTGGAAATGGTGCTCGGCGCCACGGTAAACAAGGAAATTGTGGACAGCATTCACCGCAATGGCGGGCGGGCTATCGGTATGACCGGAAAAGACGGTCAACTGATCCAGGCGAAGAAACTATCAGGGCAATGGGGCGCAAACGGCCAGCAGGATATTGGTCAGGTCGGCGAAGTCTCCAGTATCGATACAGATCTGCTCTCTGTTCTGCAAGAAAGTGACTACATTCCGATTATTGCGCCGGTAGCGGGCGGTCCCGATGGGCAGACTTATAATATCAATGCTGATTTGGTAGCCGGCAAGTTGGCCGAGGTGCTGCAAGCTGAAAAGCTGATGCTGCTTACCAACGTGTCTGGTCTCTTAGACGCAGAGGGAAAAACGCTTACCGGGCTGTCCACCGAGCAGGTGCAGGAGCTCATCACGTCTGGAGTCATCCACAGCGGCATGCTGCCAAAGATTCAGTGTGCGTTATCAGCGGTTCATAATGGTGTTACCAGTGCGCATATCATTGACGGTCGAGTCTCTCACGCGACGCTGCTGGAGATTTTTTCCGACGAAGGTATTGGCACACTGATCAGCAACCAAAAGTAAATCCGCCGGCGACCGTTTGCACGGACGCGCGTGACTCTTTAGCATCAGGGCTCAATCTCAATTGCAGTAGCGTATGGCCGACGCAACCCAGACTAAAGCACCTCAGCGCAAGGAACAGATACTGCAAGCCCTTGCAGAGATGCTCGAGGCAACACCCGACAATAAGATCACCACCGCAAAAATTGCGGCGGCTGTCGGCGTCTCAGAGGCTGCACTTTATCGGCACTTTCCCTCCAAAACCAAAATGTTTGAAGCGTTAATTACCTTCGCAGAGGAAGCGCTGTTTGTGCGTATTGGGCGAATGAGCGAGGGGTCTTTGACCGCCATAGAGCAGTGCCACGCCTTGGTGCGACTGTACCTAGAGTTTTGCGAGAAAAACCACGGCATCAGTCGGCTCCTAACGGGTGGCGCGCTGACGGGGGAATCGCGGCAACTTCATCATCGCATCGCGCAGCTCTATGAACGCCTCGAAACCCAACTGCGGCAGTATTTGAGGGAAGCCGAACTGCGTGAGGGTTGTCGACCTCGGCTGTCTGTCAACACGGCAGCCAATCTGATGATGGCGTTTGCCGAGGGGCGCGTACACCAGTTTTGTCGCAGTGATTTTAAGAGCGGCCCCACCGACAATTGGCAGGATCAGTGGGAGTGGCTGGGGGCAGATCTCATGCGCGCAGTACCTCCCGCGGCCAGCTCGTAGCCCAATAGGGCCAGACTTGGCTAAACGCCATCATCACCGAGCGTTAACCGCCACGCTCAGGCTAGCGCTGGATAACAAGCGCCGATGATAACGGCATGTCACGGTGGTCTATCGCCAAAAAGCCTGCAACACCCATCATTGGCAATCCGGACGTTAGCGGCCTATTCCCAGCGTTATGCAGAAACGTAGCGGTCCCGGTAGCGCTGCAGCGCATCCCGATGCCCCATCGCTTCGGGGTTGTCCTCAACCCACTCGATAATGTCGTGGAGCGAAATGACGCTGATCACCTTAAGCCCCCAATCTTGCTGAACTTGCTGTACGGCAGAGAGTTCCGCCGCGCCGCGCTCACAACGGTCAAGGCCTATCAACACACCGGCACCAGCTGCACCAGCCGCTTCCAAAATAGCCATCGACTCTCTAATGGCTGTCCCTGCTGTCATCACGTCATCCACGATGAGTACCTTGCCCTCTAACGGCGCGCCAACCACTTCGCCACCTTCTCCGTGCGCTTTAGCTTCCTTACGATTAAAGGCAAATGGCATATCGACGTGATGGTGATCTGCCAAGGCAATGGCGGTAGTCGCGACCAAAGGAATACCTTTGTACGCTGGCCCGAATAGCATGTCAGTCGGCAAATTGGCCGCCTGAAAAGCGGCCGCATAGCACCTACCAAGCTGGGCAAGTGATGATCCTGAAGCGAACTTACCCGCATTAAAAAAATAAGGGCTCAGGCGGCCCGACTTCAACTCGAACTCACCGAACTGCAACACGTTACAAGCGAGGGCTAAACGAATGAAGTCCTGACGGTACTGTTCCAAGGCTGTTGTCACCACCCACTCCAAAATACGGTTATCGACGAAAGGCGCCCCTTTGGCTTAATTCAGCACTTAGTTACGGTCTGGGTCGGGGCTTTGAAGGTATACTATTGGAACTCAGACAATAGGACTAGCAATGAGAATTATCAGCCTCGTCGTCGAGGGGCTTGAACGCGCGGCGGAGGCCGGTTGCCTTGAGTGGTTGTGGACGCAAGACGCGGACATCATCTGTCTACAGGACACGCGTTGCTCTGAATATTCGCTGAGTGGTGACCGCTTTTTTCCAGCGCATTACCACCCCTATTTTCTCGATCACTTCGAGGATGCTCGGCTCAATGGCGTTGCGATTTACTGCAAAAAGATCCCCAAGGCGATCATATGGGGCCTGGGATTTGAGCAGTTTGATGCTCAGGGTCTCTACATACAGGCTGATTATGATCAGGTCAGTGTCGGCTCTGTATTGGTCCCCAGTGCGCTCAGTGGGGAACAAGCAATGGCACATAAACTGGCCTTTCTTAATCAATTAAGCGGCCACCTAGAGAAAGTGCGCCATAAACGTCGCGGCTACATATTGTGCGGCGGGTGGGAGCTGATGGCACACCACGCTGACGCAGAAGAGGTCAGCACTGCTGGGAATATCCCGGGCCTGTCACCCAACGAACGAGGCTGGTTATTGGACCTTTACGATAGCGGCTACGCCGATGCTTTTAGAGTGATCGACAGCGAGCCCGATGCACTGACTTGGTGGCCTCATGGCGATGAGGCAGGGGGTATGCGAACCGATACCCATATTATCTCTGAGCTCTTGGTGAGTGCGGTCAAAACAGTTCACATCTACGACGCACAGGTATTTTCGCACCATGCGCCTGTCGTCATTGACTACGACATCACGCTTTAGCCTTTACTCAGTGCCTCTCGTTGTGCAGCGTTAATATCGGCTCCTGCGGCGGTAGCGAGTTGCAGTAATTCGGTCAATTCGGCTTGTGTAAAGGTGGCACCTTCGGCCGTGCCCTGCACTTCAACCAACCCACCACTCTCTGTGAGCACCACATTCATGTCACTATCAGCCCGAGAATCCTCAGCATAATCAAGGTCTACCACAGGCATGCCCCGCCAAACCCCCACAGAAACGGCGCTAATCAGGTGCTTTAACGGATCACCCGATAGATCTCCAGATCGTTGGAGGCCATTGAGCGCATCCACAACGGCGACGCAAGCCCCAGAAATCGCCGCCGTCCGAGTGCCGCCATCCGCCTGAATGACGTCGCAATCTATCGTGATCGTGCGCTCACCCAGTAATGTCAGATCTAACGCGGCGCGCAGAGACCGGCCGATCAGGCGCTGAATCTCTACCGTACGACCACCCTGCTTACCACGCGCGGCCTCCCGGTCCATCCGTGAACCAGTGGACCGCGGCAACATACCGTATTCTGCGGTCAGCCACCCCTCGCCCTTACCGCGTAAAAACCGCGGTACACCTGCCGTCACGCTGGCGGTGCAGATCACTTTAGTTTGGCCAAAACTCACCAGCACTGAGCCCTCAGCATGACAAGTGAAGCCCCGCTCAAACTGTATTGGTCGCATTGCGTTGGGTGCTCGACCACTAGGTCGATCAGATGCTGCCGCCATGGCGGGTCTCCAAGTCTCAGTAACAGTTAACAACCCCCCGGCTACTGTTACACTTCACTGCGTCCATAGCTGGAGCGATGCGGTGACTCAGAGTATGACGGGCTTTGCCCGGGGGAGTGTAACAACCGAGGACTTAACGGTCACTGTAGAGTGCCGTTCGGTTAATAATCGTTACCTCGATTTACACTTTCGAATGCCAGAGACGTTGCGCGAGTATGAGCCGCAAATGCGAGCACAGATCAGCCAATCCTTCTCCCGAGGGAAACTCGAGCTATCCGTGCAATACCAGCGAAACAAGATGACATCAGAGGCTGCATTAGACACCGATCACCTGAACACGTTGCAAACGGCATTGAAGCAAATCTCAACGTTCTTTCCAGATGCCGAAGCGCCAAACCAACTGACGTTATTGCAGGCACCCGGTGTCCTAAGCGAGCGTCCGATAGCGGTCGAAGCGCTAATTTCAGCGACCACTGCCGCGCTCAAGCAATGCCTTGAGAGGCTGTCGCAGAACCGCCGAGAAGAGGGGGCAAAATTAGCCGCCATGGTGTCAGACCGAGGAGAGCGTATCAGGGCTTTGCTCTTCTCGCTCCGGCAACAACTCCCAGCACTTCAGCAGGCCCATCGAGAAAAGCTGCTCGCTCGAATGGCGTCATTAGAACTCACAGCAGACGCCAAGCGTTTAGAGGAAGAAATTGTCTACGTCTTGCAGCGTGCCGATGTGGAGGAAGAAATGGATCGCCTCGAGGCTCACTTAGACGCCATTAAGACGGCGTTAACCGGGAAAGTGCCCTGCGGCAGAAAACTCGATTTTTTGATGCAGGAGCTCAATCGTGAGGCCAATACACTCGCTTCTAAATCAACGGCTTTAGATACCACTAACACCGCCATAGAGTTCAAAGTACTCATTGAGCAGATGCGCGAGCAAATTCAGAATATCGAGTAGATGACACGCATGAATACAGCCATATCGCGAGGCCAATTACTGATTATTTCGGCGCCCAGTGGTGCTGGAAAAACCTCTTTAATTCGAGCGCTGATAGAGAGTGATCGTCGTATCGAGGTGTCTGTCTCGCACACGACGCGGCCTCAGCGCCCGGGCGAAATTGAAGGTGTTAATTATTTTTTTGTGGCATCTGAGACGTTTCAAAAACTGCAAAGCGACGGCGCATTTTTCGAATGGGCCGAAGTATTCGGACATTGCTATGGCACCAGCACAGCACAATTGGACGCGCGTCTTCAGCAAGGTGCCGATGTGATTCTAGAAATCGACTGGCAAGGGGCTCAGCAAGTGCGGCGCCTATTACCGGACAGCGCATGGATCTTTATCCTGCCTCCCTCAGTGGCGTCCCTCAAGACGCGATTGCGCGATCGGGGGCAGGATACTGACGCCACCATTGATCTCCGCATGCAGGCAGCCCAGGATGAAATGTCACACTGCGACGAGGCAGATTATCTCGTTATCAATGATGTCTTCGACACCGCACTGATCGAACTTCAAGCCATTATCAGCGCAGCAAGGTTGCGCACTGGACGCCAACAGGCCACTCATACCACCCTGTTGAGGGATTTATTGACCCCCGAAACGCCGCCGCCGTAAGACTTGTCGGCAAATTTACACTCAAGGGTGGGTTCGCCTGTCCTACCTGGGGTATACTATGCGGCCGTATTTATAGCGGCGAAGAGCAGGAGATCACGCTGACATGGCGAGAATTACCGTAGAAGATTGTTTGGATAACGTCGAAAACCGATTTGAGCTCGTTATGCTTGCCTCTAAGCGGGCGCGCCAACTTGCCACTGGCGGTCGCGATCCACTGGTGGAAGACGAGTCAGACAAAGCCACTGTCATTGCACTGCGCGAGATCGCTGAGGGACTGATTACGCCCGAAGTATTGGCTCGAGAGAGTGAGATCGAGGCAGAAGAAGAGCTCGCCGCCACATTTGAGACGCCGATTCTCTAATTTGGAGGGTCGCTAGCGATGGTAGCCATTACGCGCCAAACGCTCAGTAGACCGCTCCTCGGGCCCGCATCCTACCTGGCGTCCCGAGGTAAACTACCCCTAAGCACTCGCACTGGACACGCTGCCCACAGCTCCTTGGCAGCGTTCGAGCAATTAATCGCCGACTATTTACCGTTAGAGCAGGTAAAGCTGGTCAGACGAGCCTATTACTACTCTGAGCAAGCACATTACGGCCAAACCCGACGCAGTGGTGAGCCCTACGTCACACACCCCCTCGCAGTGGCCTGTGTTTTGGCGCGTATGCACATGGACGCGCAAAGCCTGATGGCCGCGCTGCTCCATGACGTCATCGAGGATACCGGCGTCACCAAAAAAGATATTGGCGCGCAATTTGGTTCGGATGTCGCCGATTTGGTGGACGGCGTGAGTAAATTGACCCACGTCGAGTTCGACTCAGCCGAGCAAAGACAAGCCGAAAATTTTCAGAAAATGACCTTGGCGATGGCCAAAGATATCCGCGTCATTTTGGTCAAGCTGGCTGATCGACTCCACAATATGCGGACCCTCGGGGTGTTGAATCGCGAAAAGATAAAACGCATCGCGACCGAAACGCTCGACATTTACGCCCCTATTGCAATGCGCCTGGGAATGAATGAGATCCGCCTAGAGTTCGAAGATTTAGGACTCAAGGCCCTCTATCCTATGCGTGCAAGAAGGCTCGAAGCGGCGCGCAGGGCAGCCAGTGGCAACCGAAAGCAGCTCATTGAGCAAATTCGTGGGCAACTGAGCCAAACACTCAAACGTGAAGAATTGACCGCAACCGTCGTCGGTCGCGAAAAGCACCTTTATAGCATCTACCAAAAAATGAAAGCGAAGCGAAAATCCTTTGCTGACGTCATGGATATCTTTGCCTTTCGGCTCATCGTTGACTCCGTCGATGACTGCTATCGCGCGCTAGGCATGGTCCATAGCCTCTATAAACCTGTGCCCGGTGAATTCAAAGACTACATTGCGATCCCAAAGGCCAATGGCTATCAATCGCTGCACACCGTTTTAAAAGGCATGCACGGCGTGCCGATTGAAATTCAGATTCGCACGCACGAAATGGAAGATATGGCGAATAATGGAATCGCAGCTCACTGGCTTTATAAAAGCGAAGAAGGCAGTACCAGCATATCGCATGCCCGAGCACGAGAATGGGTACAGGGCTTGCTCGAAATGCAGCAACGCGCAGGAGACTCACTGGAATTCATCGAGAATGTGAAAATCGATCTGTTCCCCGACGAAGTGTATGTCTTCACACCGCGCGGCGATATTCTTGAGCTACCAAAAGGCTCATGTGGCATCGACTTTGCCTACGCGGTACATACCGACATCGGTAACCACTGCGTTGCCGCGCGGGTCAGTAACCAGCTAGTCCCCCTATCAGAACCATTAGAAAGTGGTGCGACGATTGAAATTGTCACCTCACCGACTGGAAGACCAAGCCCGTCTTGGTTGAACTGGGTCGTCACCGCCCGTGCTCGTACCCATATCCGCCACTTTTTGAAGGATCAACGTCGCGATGACTCCCTCGCACTAGGCAAAAATCTGCTCGACCGCGCGCTGATGGCTCACGACACTCGCCTCAGCGCCATTGACGACGCAACGATGCACACCGCCTTAGCCTCATTGGGCAAAGCGGATATCGATGCTTTAGTCATTGACGTCGCACTGGGCAACACATTGCCCCATATCGCCGTTGCTCACCTAACTAATCGTTACGATGACGCCGCCGTGAGCGGTGAAGGCGCCACGCTCGGCATCCGTGGGACGGAAGGCGTGGGCGTGGCATATGCAAAGTGCTGCTGCCCGTTGCCCGGAGATGCCATTCAAGGATACCTAGGGCAAGAACGCGGATTAGTCGTTCACCGTGATAGCTGCCGCAACTTGGTCGACCTAAGAGAACAACGCGATCGACTCATGTCATTACACTGGGATGAAGATATTGACCGTACTTACCCCATTGGCCTGCGGGTTCAAGTGGAAAATCGCCGTGGCATGATTGCGGTATTAGCCACCCGGCTCAGCAGTATTGGGCTGAACATCGAGCGCATTGCAACACAAAATAAAGACATCCAGTTCACCTTTGTCGATTTAGAGCTACAAGTTAGCAGCCGCATCCATTTAGCCAGAGTGATGAAGCGCATCAGGATAATCGAGGGTGTGCTCAAAGTGACGCGTAGCGCACGGCGATAAAACCCACACCGAACGACTCTCCTCTTTTGATCGAGGCTTACCCATCTTGCGTCGCTCGAGGGTTCGTTATTCAATACAAACCAACCGTTTATATTAGGAGGCGGCCGTGTCGAACCGAGCCATCATCACAACCCCATCCGCACCGCAGGCGATAGGCCCCTACTCACAAGGCATCAAGGTCGGCAACACCGTTTGGATATCCGGACAGATTCCACTCGATCCCAATACGATGTCGCTGGTATCAGGCGATATTACTGCCGAGACCAAGCAGGTGTTCGCCAACCTTTCCGCAGTGGCCGCAGCAGCGGGGGGGACTCTCGACGATGCGGTGAAAATTAATATTTCCCTCACCGATCTTGCTGATTTCGAGGCGGTCAATGCCGTCATGGCGCAACAACTGGCGGAGCCGTATCCCGCGAGAGCTTGTGTACAAGTGGCGGCCTTACCGAAAGGCGCTCGCATTGAGATCGAGGCCATTCTCACGCTCTAATAACCCCTCAGTTCTCAGGCCTTATGTGTTGATGGCTGCGGCATAACCCTCGCGCCATGAAGGATAGGTGAGCGTAAAGCCAATCTCCTTGAGTAAGGTGCTTCGGCATTGACGATTCGCTCTTGAAATTGCCTGCTGAGGCGCATCACTGAGACGGACGCCCAGTTGTTGTGCCAGCCATCGCTCCACTTCATAGGTAGGGGTTGTATCCTCATCCGCTGCTACCAAAGTCGGCGGTACCGCTTCGCCTTGCTCATCTAACTGCAAGCAGTGCGTAATCAACCGTGCTAAATCTTCGCGATGAATACGATTACCAAATGAAGGTCCCGGTGCCCCCCCTTGACCGGAGAGAACACGCCTAATTAACATGCCCTGCGGATCGCCATACACACCGGCGGGACGAATAACGGTGGTGGTTCGCGCGCGTCGGATGACTGCCTCCGCTGCCACCATCGCCCGTGCTTGGGGCTCGCTCACGTTCAGTGGTGAGTGCTCATCCACCCAGCCACCCTCCGCCTCACGGTAAACCCGCGTTGATGAGACCCAGATTACGCGACGACACGCCAATAGCCACGGTTGTGCCGCCAATAGCTCAGCCGCCTCGGTAAAACCCCTGTGATACCCCTGTGGGTCGTATGACTGAGGGGTTGGCGTCACGAGAACGTAATCCGGATCGCGCACCGACAGAGCGGCCATTGAGGCTGGATCGGTGAGATCTACTTGATACCGATCAAACTGCTCGGGCAGCGAGCCGGCATTCCGACGCGCAGCCGACACGGTCCAACCGAGAGCCGCCATCGAAGACCCCACTCTCGTGCCAATGTCACCACATCCAAGGATAAGCAGATGCATAAAGTGCGCAGCCTCATCTAAGAGTCGCTAAGATAACACTCTGGCAAAGACAGCAGGGTACCGAGACGCCTTTGAGCCAAACCATTTTGCAAAATTCCGTGACGACGCTCCGTGGTGTCGGCGAAAAATTGAGACTACGTCTGTCAGAAATTGGCATCCATTCTCTGGAAGATCTACTGTTTCATTTTCCACTTCGGTATCAAGACCGTACCCGCGTCACGCCCATCGGCGCACTCACTGATCAGGTCGATGCGGTCGTACAAGGGGATGTCAGAGGCGCCGCCGTCACGATGGGTCGACGACGCACGCTGGTGGTTCAAATCGGCGATGACACCGGGTTAATCACCGTCCGTTTTTTCCATTTTCGGCAAACGCAGGTCGCCCAGTTTAAAACCGGAGGCCGCGTCACACTCTTTGGAACACCGCGGAGATTAGCGGGTAAGGTGGAAATGGCTCATCCAGAGTATCGGCTAGGTGACGAGGCAAGCTTGTTGGAGTCAGCACTCACGCCCGTTTATCCCACTGTCAGCGGACTCGGGCAAAGCACTTGGCGAAAACTCTGTGGTCAGGCGGTGGCATTGCTGACAAAAACCCCGCCAGATGATCTATTAACCGGAGTCACCGACGATACTATTACCCTGCCAGAAGCCATTTCATTTCTCCATAATCCCCCTCCTTCTGCCTCACTCGGGGAAATTCAGCAGGGGACACACCGCGCACAAATGCGATTGGCGCTCGAGGAGCTTATCGCTCACCAAGTCTCTGTACTAGGCGTGCGGGATAAGGAGCGGCGATTTGTTGCGCCGGTCATCGCCGGAGACTCTTCCTTATCGAGAGCACTATTGTCGTCTCTGCCTTTTAGCCCAACTCACGCGCAAAATCGCGTGGGAGCAGAGCTCAGTCAAGACCTCTCTCAAAATCACCCCATGTTACGTTTAGTACAGGGCGATGTGGGGTCGGGCAAGACCTTGGTAGCGGCAAAAGCAGCGCTCGATACCATCGCGTCAGGCTATCAGGTTGCCTTCATGGCACCTACGGCACTGCTCGCCGAACAGCATTTTTCCACATTAGAGTCTTGGTTCGCGCCATTGGGGAAAACTGTTGCCTGGTTAAGCGGCCGTATCAAGGGGCGAGCCCGCGCTGAGGTATTGCAACAACTCGCGAACGGCGAGGCGACTGTTGTGGTCGGGACACACGCCTTGTTCCAAGAAGACGTGCATTTTCAACGCCTTGGGTTAATCGTCGTCGACGAGCAACATCGATTTGGTGTTCACCAACGCCTTGCACTGGCCGATAAAGGTGCAGATGGACAGCATCCGCACCAGCTTGCACTGACTGCAACACCGATTCCACGGTCACTTGCCATGGTCGCTTACGGCGACCTCGATTGCTCGGTGATCGACGAGCTGCCCCCGGGACGAACACCCGTGACGACAACCTTAATCGATCATGATCGCCGTGATGCCGTCATTAAACGGGTTGGCGCCGCTTGCCGTGATGGACGACAAGCGTATTGGGTCTGTACCGCGATCGAAGAAAGCGACTCGCTGCACATGGAGGCAGCCACCGCAACGCTAGAGACCCTATCGGCGGCTCTACCGGGAGTCGCGATAGGCCTGGTGCATGGCAAGTTAAAGCCGGCGGATAAAGCCAGCGTAATGGCACAGTTTAAAGCTGGAACACTGCAGTTACTCGTGGCGACCACCGTCATTGAAGTTGGTGTCGATGTACCGAAAGCCAGTCTTATGATTATCGATAATGCTGAGCGCTTGGGGCTTGCACAGCTCCATCAGCTTAGAGGACGTGTTGGCCGCGGTGCTATTGAGAGTCACTGCGTACTGTTGTTCCGTCCGCCGCTATCGATCACGGCACAAGAAAGACTAAAGGTCATGCAGGATACCCACGATGGCTTTGTCATTGCGGAAGCGGATTTGCGCATACGCGGACCCGGGGAACTACTGGGCACCCGGCAGACCGGGCTCGCACAATTTAGAGTGGCGAGGCTCCCAGAACATGAAGCGCTCTTAATCAGGGCGCACGATATTGCGCAACAACTGCATCAGCACGACGTGGCCCGGGCACAAGCCCTGATGACTCGCTGGGCCGGTCCTCGTGCCGATTTTGCGCGTGTTTAATTCAAAACGGCAACGCACTGAGCCAAGCCGATGTCGCATCGCTGTGCTCAGGCCGCTACACTGGCGCACCCCAAAAGGTAAAATGCGCGTTAATGGTTGAACCTCCCCCTTCTCTCCCGCTGAATACAGGGATAAAAGCCCGCAAGTTGCGTGCAATAGTCGAAATCACTCGGTTTGATAAGCCCATCGGGACGTTTCTGCTGCTAGCGCCCACGCTGTGGGGAATGGTGCTGGCGAATCAGGGTTACCCGCCTTGGGGATTACTCTGCCTGTTTGTCGCCGGCGCTATTGTGATGCGATCCGCAGGCTGTGTTGCAAATGATCTCGCTGATCGAAATCTGGACGGCCACGTCGAAAGAACCCGATTAAGACCGCTGGTCAGTGGCGCCTTAAGCGTCTCTGACGCCCTTTTTTTACTGTTTAGCTTACTGAGCATAGCCCTGATTTTGGTCGCGCTCACCAATCCGCTCACCATACAGCTCTCGATCGCGGGGCTAGCATTAGCACTGATCTATCCGCTTATGAAACGCGTGACCCACCTGCCACAAATTGTGTTGGGCCTTGCCTTTTCCTGGAGCATCCCGATGGCTTTTGCCGCCAGCGTGAATACGCTCCCTAGCGCCCTGTGGTGGTTATTTCTCGCCAACCTTCTCTGGACCGTGATCTATGACACACAATATGCGATGGTCGATCGAGAGGATGACTTAACAGTGGGCATTAAGTCGACCGCCATTTTATTTGGCCATCTCGATGTGCGTATTATTGGGCTGCTACAGGGTCTTTGCGTCATCGCCTTCTGCTGCTGCGGTGCTGCGTTCGATCTTGGAGTGGCCTATTACGCCGCAATCATAGCCGTGGGGCTGCTGTTTACACGACACCTCTGGCTCATCAAAGATCGCGATACGCAGCAGTGTTTTAAAGCGTTTAATCAGAGTAAATGGATCGGCGTTCTTATTTTAAGCGGGCTGTGCGCTGATTTTTGGTTAGGGTCAGTGGCACTTTGACTGAACACAACGAAGCATCGCTCAGCGCCACCGTGCATCGATCAATGACTGAGATCGACCCGGCGCTATGGCACAATTATTTTGGTGAAGACGACCCCTTTTTGCGGTGGGACTTTTTGCACGGTTTGGAATCGACAGAGTGCACCACGGCGCAAAGCGGCTGGCAACCTGCCCATATCCAATTAGATCGAATGGGGTCGCCACTGGGCTTTGTGCCCGCCTACGTAAAAGGCCATAGCTATGGTGAATACGTTTTTGATTGGTCATGGGCAGAAGCATGGCAGCGGATGGGCCTTGAGTACTATCCAAAACTGGTGACCGCCGTGCCTTTTACGCCAGCCACTGGGCAACGTCTATGGCATGACAATGAGCATCAAAACGCGCTATCGGACGTGGTCTATGGAGTACAAGCGCTCTGCTCCTCTTTAGAGGTCTCTAGTTGGCATGTCTTGTTTTTGGAGCAAGCTCAGTCTGATGCGCTGGTCGAGCTGGGTATGCCGCAGCGGTTAACCACACAGTTCCACTGGTTTAACCGTGGATATCGGGACTTCCAAGACTTTTTAGCACGCTTTAACAGCCGTAAACGAAAAAACTTACGGCGAGAACGAGACCAGATCGCACGCCAAGGCTTAGTCCTAGAAACCAAGAAGGGCGATGAGATTACACCTGACAATTGGCGATTTTTTCATCGCTGCTACCAAACCACTTATGCAAAACGATCGGGCCACGGCGGTTATTTAACCGAGACTTTTTTCACCGAAGCCTGTCCAGCACTCGGTGCAACACCGGTGATGGTATTGGCGTCCTGCGCGGGCGAAGCGGTCGCTGCAGCGCTATTTTTTGAGGGCGGCGATACCTTATATGGACGCTATTGGGGGTGCCTCGCTGACTTCGATTATCTGCATTTTGAAGCCTGTTATTACCGTGGGATCGAATATTGTATTGACGCCGGTTTGTCACGTTTTGATCCAGGCGCGCAAGGGGAGCATAAAATTCAGCGAGGCTTTGAGCCCGTGCTAACGTACTCTAATCACTGGATTGTCGATGAAAGGTTCAGCGATGCTGTGGCACAGTTTGCGGCACAAGAATGTGATCATGTGCGTGCGTATCAGACGGAGGCAGCAACGCTGCTGCCCTTTAAACTAGACGGCCTCTAAGGCGTTTACTGCGGCGCATCGCGCAGAAACACCCACTGCCCTTCTTGAGACTGAGCAGCGCTGTAGTAATAGCCCTCACCGGTAAAATCCTTCAGCCCTTCCGGCGTATTGAGACCTTCCTCGATAATATAGCGCGCCATCAAGCCACGGGCCTTTTTTGCAAAGAAGGAAATCATCTTGTATTGCCCATTTTTCAAATCACGAAATTGCGGCGTGACAATGTCGACATCCAGCAGCTTAGGTCGCACTGATTTAAAATACTCATTAGACGCGAGGTTCACCAAAACGGGGCTGCCGCTCGCTTTCACGTGCTTAGCCAGCAGTTGAGTGATCGACTCCCCCCAAAACTCATATAAATTTTTGCCGTCGGCATGATGGAAAGGTAGCCCCATCTCAAGCCGATAGGGTTGCATCAAATCAAGCGGCCTGAGCAGGCCATAGAGCCCACTTAAAATGCGCAGATGCTTCTGTGCAAAAGTCAGCTCTTTCGTGCTCAGGGTGTCTGCACGCAGGCCCGTATAAACATCTCCCTTAAACGCTAAAACCGCCTGCTTGGCGTTATCAAGGGTAAAATCCGGCGCCCAGTTCATGAATCGCTCGTGATTAAGCTGCGCGATTTTTTCCGAGACGCCCATCAAGGATCGGATGTCCTCGGGCGTCATGTTACGCGCCGCACCCACCAGCGTTGCGGCCTCATCTAAGAATAGCGGCTGCGTCGACTTGCGAGTCGACGGCGCCGTATCGAAATCCAGCGTTTTTGCGGGGGACAGAATGGACAGCATTGCATCACCTCTTCTGCAATCTATAGGGGTGGAATGATAACCTTCAGGCTCAGTGATACAAACCTTTGGGAAAACGATGAGCAACAATGTCTCACATAACACCCCAATCGATCGCAGCATCGCACTATTGGGTGTCGTTGTCGCATGGTGTGTGCCCGTGATGGCGGTGACCGTCTGTGCCGTCGTCGTGCTGCGTTATGGGTTCAGTACCGGCGCGATCGCGGCCCAAGAATCTGTTCAATATCTCCACGCTGCACTGTTCATGCTGGGTGCTGCGGTCACCATGGGAGCGGATCAACATGTGCGAGTCGATGTGTTCTACCGGCGTTTTAATGCGCGGCAAAAGGCGTGGGTGAATACCTTAGGGCATATTGTTTTTACACTTCCCCTCTGTGCATTAATTGGTGTGGGCTCGTTTGGATATGTCTTGGACAGCTGGTCGGCACTAGAAACATCACCTGAGCCTGGGGGGCTACCGCTGGTTTATGTCTTAAAAACACTGATTCCCACCATGGCCGTATTATTGGGATTGCAGGCTATTGCCCAAGTCGGACGGGGGCTCAATGTGCTCTGCCATAAGGATCCACCATGATTGAAGGGCAGTTGGCACTCGCGATGTTCGTTGTCGTGTGCGGCATATTGCTACTGGGCTTTCCGGTCGCGCTGACATTAGGGGGCACCGCCTTGGGCTTTGCGGCGCTCGGTGTTTTATTGGGGCATTTTGATGCCGCCTATTTAACGGCATTAACCGGCCGGATATTTGGCACCATGAGTAACGAGACGCTGGTTGCCGTGCCTCTTTTTATTTTAATGGGGGTGGTCCTAGAACGAGCAAAAATCGCTGAAGACCTGCTGGCAAACCTAGCAGGCATGTTCGGCGCTCGGCCAGGAGGGCTCGGCTTAGCAGTGATACTGGTTGGCGCGCTGCTCGCTGCCAGCACCGGAATCGTTGGGGCGACGGTGGTCACCATGGGTGTGCTCGCCCTGCCCACTATGTTGCGCGCCGGATATCAACCACAACTGGCGGCAGGCACTATTTGTGCCACGGGGACATTAGGGCAAATTATACCGCCGTCGATCGCACTCGTGTTGCTGGGCGATACCATGTCGAGCGCCTACCAACAGGCGCAATTAAAAATGAACATCGTCAATACACAAACCGTTTCGGTGGGGGATCTCTTTGTAGGCGCCATCGTGCCTGGCATCGTCTTAGTCTTTTTGTATTTGGCGTATGTTCTAATCCGAGCGACAGTGCAGCCTAGTAGTGCGCCGCCAGCAACAGTTGAAGAGACCGATATGCGGTCGGTGGTTACCGCCGTGATTCCCCCGCTGGGCCTTATTGGACTGGTGCTCGGATCGATTCTCGTGGGTGCTGCGACACCCACAGAAGCAGCCGGCGTCGGTGCAGTGGGGGCGCTGTTACTCGCCCTGAGCCGGGGCGCACTCTCGCTACCCGTTTTACAAGACATCTCACAGTCCACCCTATTTACGACGAGCATGGTTTTTCTCATTCTCATTGGTGCAGCGCTGTTTTCGCTGGTTTTCCGCGGATTTGGTGGGGATACCATGATCGAGTCGTTTTTTGACGCGCTCGGGGGAGGACCCCACACCGCACTATTAGTTGTGATGCTGGTCATGTTTTTGCTGGGCTTTATTCTCGACTTTATTGAAATCACTTTCGTGGTCGTACCCGTGGTGGGGCCTATCTTATTAGCGATGGGGTTTGATCCGGTTTGGCTTGGCATTATGATCGCCGTCAATCTTCAGACGTCTTTTCTAACACCCCCCTTTGGATTTGCACTGTTTTATTTACGGGGTGTGGCGCCCGACACGGTCAGTACCGGCGCTATTTACTCTGGGGTATTGCCGTTTGTGTTAATTCAACTGCTGCTGCTCGCACTCATGTGGTGGTGGCCCAATTTAGTCCTATGGTTACCCGGGGTGATGGGGCGATAATGACCCGAACCCCGTGCCGCGAGCGATGTGATCATCATCGCTGCCAAACACTCTGAGAACAGATGCTATGCCAACTGAAGAACTCGACACTGATCCTCTCCCTTATGGTGATTTAGCATTACAAACCATTGCGATGCCTCGGGATACCAACGCAAACGGCGACATCTTCGGGGGGTGGTTGTTGTCACAAATGGACCTTGCTGGCAGCATCACCGCATCGGAGCTCGCGGGAGGGCGGGTCGCAACGGTTGCGATAGAAGGCATGTCGTTTTTGACACCGGTGCATGTTGGCGCCGTCGTGAGCTGTTATTGCGATGTGCTAGAAACCGGTCGCAGTTCGTTACGGATACTCGTTGAGGTCTGGATTAATGCACGGCAAGACGGCGAACCGATCAAGGTGACAGAAGGGGAGTTTATCTACGTGGCGATCGACGATCAAAGGTTGACGAGGCCTATTACTCCGTAAACGACACAGGGGGCATTACTCGGTCTCGCCCATTGAGATAAGCCCGCTCGGATATTTCATGATACGTCCGCACACGTTGAAAAAAGTCGAGGTACGAAACGGCAATCTTTGCTGCCATGGGATCTGCATCAATGAGCGCCTGAACAGCAACCTGGCTCTCCTCGTAGAGAATGTCCATCACGTCGTCAGGTAACGGTAGTAGCTCCATATCAAAGTCACGCAGTAAAATTTCAAGTGATTCACTATTATGGGCCGTAAAGTCATCGAGCATATCGCTATTGGTCGCGCGAGCCGCCACGGTGACAATAGCCTGTAGATCCTCGGGTAAAGCCGCCAACGCCTCCTCGTTGACAATAATCTCGAGCATCGCGCCGGGCTCATGCCAACCGGGATAATAATAGTAATCGCCGACCTCCATTAGGCCCAACGTTCTATCGTTATAAGGACCCACCCACTCAACGGCATCAATCACGCCGGTCTGCATCGACGTATACACCTCACCACCCGCAATGCGTACAGCAGAGCCACCCGCCGCATCAAATACCTCTCCGGCAAGGCCCGGAATACGCATCTTTAGTCCTGCTAAATCCTCTCGGTTATTCAACCGCTTGTTGAACCAACCCGCCATCTGAACACCCGTGCTCCCACCAGCAAAGGGCACCACCCCAAAGGGCGCATAAAGTTCGCGCCACAGCTCGAGGCCGCCTCCATAATGCAACCAGCCGTTTGCCTCTTGAGCCGTCATCCCAAAGGGCACTGCGGTATAAAAAACCGAAGCAGGGATCTTGCCCTTCCAATAGTAAGACGCCCCGTGACCTGCCTCAGCCACCCGTCGAGATACCGCATCAAAGACTTCAAACGGCGGGACAATTTCACCGGCGCCAAAGACTTTTATTCTCAACCGACCCCCTGACGCTTCGTTTACTCTTCGCGCGAAGTTTTCGGGAGCAGCACCCAGCCCAGGTAGCCCTTTTGGCCAGGTGGTGACTAACTTCCATTCAATAAACGCATCAGTACCGCGCACCGTTTTGGTCAGATCCACGCCTTGCTTCGATCGATCCAAAGACCACATCGCCACCACACTCACTAAAGCGGCGACGAGTGCGATTACAACGAGGGGTAGTATTTGTGTCTCACGCATGATTTCGCCTTACAGAATTGTTAGATTCGCATACTGCAGCACTAGCCATTTACTGCCTTCGCTGAAACTCACCTCGACCCTAGCATTACTGCCCTGACCTTCAAATTGAGTCACCACACCTTCGCCAAATACCTGATGCAAAACCCGACGACCCAAATCGAGTCCCTCGACCGGCGGCTCGTTCAAGGAATGATGCGACAAGGAACCAAGCGGACGAGACACCGAACCATTGAGGCGCACTTCCTCGATGAGTTCGCCGGGTATCTCTCGGATAAAACGTGACGGTGTGTTGTACATATCACTGCCATGTAACCGTCGGTTTTCTGCATAGGTCACGATCAATTTCTGCATCGCACGAGTAATCCCCACATACGCGAGTCGGCGTTCCTCTTCCAATCGACCCGGTTCTTCTAACGACATTTGATGGGGGAACAGGTTTTCTTCAACGCCCGCCATAAACACTAAGGGAAACTCTAATCCTTTCGCCGAGTGCAGGGTCATCATCTGAATACTGTCCTCGTAGGGGTCCGCTTGACCTTCTCCCGCATCGAGCGCGGCACTATCCAAAAATGCCTGCAATGGCGAGATCGACTCGTCCTCGGGTTCAAACAGCCGTGTTGCGGTAACCAATTCCTGTAAGTTTTCCACCCGCGCTTGCCCACGTTCACCTTTTTCCGACCGGTGATAATTCATCAATCCTGACATCTCGATGACATGCTCTGTGAATTCATCGAGGGATAATGTCTCAGCGGATGTCCCAAAATCGTCAATCAGTGCTTGAAAATTCGCGAGCGCAGTGAGCGCTCGTGCCGGTAACAGCGTCTGTTTTCGGACCGCGTCTATCGCGTCCCACAAGGACGCTTGGTCTCGTCTCGCGACCTCTCTCAGTTTCTCTACTGTCTTATTACCAATGCCACGCGGCGGCGTATTCAAAACACGCTCCAATGCGGCATCGTCACGACGAGCTTGGGCCAGCCGCAAATAGGCCAGCGAATTACGAATTTCTAGCCGTTCGTAGAATCGCTGCCCCCCATAAATACGGTATGGGATACGCTCTCGGAGCAGCGCTTCTTCCAACACACGTGATTGCGCGTTTGAGCGATATAAAATCGCTACCGACCGCCGTGGATTCCCCTCGTCGCACCAAGTTTCTGCTTGTTCTACGATATAGCGCGCTTCGTCTTGTTCGTTAAAGCCAGCGTACAGCGTGATCGGGTCGCCCCGCTCCCCTTCAGTCCACAAGTTTTTACCCAATCGCCCGGCATTGCGAGAAATGAGGCCGTTTGCAGCTTCGAGAATGGTCTCGGTGGAGCGGTAGTTTTGCTCTAATCTCACCGTCACTGTGCCAGCAAAATCTTCTGAAAATCGTTGGATATTTTCGACTTTTGCGCCACGCCAGCCGTAGATAGACTGATCGTCGTCACCCACTGCAACCACCGGAATAGTTTGTCCGGCTAAAACACGCAGCCACGCATACTGAATCGTGTTGGTATCTTGAAACTCGTCCACCAAGATCGTTTTAAAACGCGCTTGGTAATGGGCGAGCGTTGAGGGGGATTTGAGCCACAACTCGTGCGCACGAAGTAACAACTCAGCAAAGTCGACTAGGCCACCTCGCTCACACGCTTCTTCATAAGCGGCATACACGCGCACCATGGTCTTGGCATATAGATCGCCTAGCGGAACATCGACATGGCGCGCACGCAGTCCCTCATCTTTCTGTCCATTAATAAACCACTGCGCCTGCTTAGGTGGCCAGCGGGAATCATCGAGCTCTAGCTCTCGGCAAACTCGCTTAACGACCCTTAACTGATCGTCGCTGTCTAAAATTTGGAACTGTTGAGGTAAACCCGCCTCCTGCCAATGCGCTTTGAGTAAGCGATGTGCTAATCCGTGGAAAGTCCCCACCCATAGACCCTGTGTCGGCATCTGCAGCATATCTTCGATGCGGCCCCGCATCTCACGCGCCGCTTTATTGGTAAAGGTCACCGCCAACACAGACTGAGCTGAGAATCCCTCGGCACGAATCAACCAGGCGATTCGATGCACGAGCACCCGTGTTTTGCCCGAACCCGCACCGGCTAGGACAAGCTGATTGCTGGTGGACGCAGTCACAGCCTCTCGCTGCGCGGCATTCAGGGGGTTTAAAATATCGGAAACATCCATGCGCGTAGTGTAACGGAATGCGCTTTAGGGGTTGGATAAACGTTGTGAAGAGATGTGACGTAGATGGTTTATTCAGGGCGCGTTCATTGGTATAACAGGGTCATCTATAACGACCTGGCTCCGGTAGCGTATCGCCGCGGCAGCGTCTCGATAAAAACGCCAACATTTGGCTGATTAAAAAAGGAAATTTAAAATGAATATGAAACCCGCTGCGCTCGTCTTCGCTTTGCTTGCCACGCCATTGAGCGGTGCTTTCGCCTGTGATGTTCCAGTAGCGCCCCCGACGCCAGACGGCGGCAGTGCAACAATGGAAGACATGGTGGCATCACAAGGCGAAATCAAAGCCTTTCAGGCCGCTAATGCTGACTATCTCACCTGCGTAGACGACCAAATGACCGCTGAAAAAGCGGCGATGGATGAAGGCGATAGCGATGCTGACGAGCGCTATGCGCTGGCGGCTGCCGACTACAACGCGGCTGTCTCACGCGAAGAACAAGTGGCAGCTGACTTCAATGCCGCTATTAAGGCATTCAAAGCTGCCAACCCCTGATTCACTTCCTTGGCCGGTTATCGTTGGGCTCAGCACAAGCCTCGCCGTGACCGGCTGACCTGCGCCAGCCTCATCGCGGCACAGGGGAAGTTAAAGTGACGCTCACTGCAGACACAACGCTTCGCTGACGTGAGGGCATTTGATCGCGGTAACTTGTCACCCTAAGGCTCAACGCGTTAAGAAAGAGGACTGATACTTCCTGTCAGTGGCGTCGGTATTTTGGCAGGCATGCGATGAGCGTCACGCCAAATGCAATGATTGAAATAGGCATCGTTACCGCCAAGACGATCATGGTGGTCTCGACTAGCTCTGTCGACGTTCCTTCTATTACGTCATGAAATCGCCACGCCCAAGCGCGATAATGAAGGCAGCACGCAAAACCCCATGCACCACACAAAACACCCACTGCATTTGGGTTTTTAATCGTCAGATATCCGCCAACCAGTAGTAAGGCAACCGCAATCAAGTCGGGTAAATATCCCGTAAAGGTTTGTCCAAATTTTAAGGTAAACGCCGTCTCAAGCGTGAGATGAACCACGGCAATAACGATAGTCAACACGGAGAACGGATGAAGCAATGAGGTCAAAAAGACGACTCAACCGTTGCGGAGTGTTTCACAGCAGTCAATTAGTTTTCGAGGGATTGTTGTTTCGCCTCTTTTCTCTTTGCCCATTTTGCGATCAAAACCCAAGAATATGCTGTCACCGCAATTGTTAGAATGCACCAAATGTAAAAATTTATTTCCATCGTTAACTCCTGTTAATTTACTCTTGTGCATTACTCCACTGTGACTGATTTCGCGAGGTTACGGGGCTTGTCCACATCAGTACCCTTGGCTACCGCGACGTGATATGACAACAGTTGTAACGCGATGGTGAAGGCAATGGGACCCGCAAGATTACTCGGGACGGGAAGCTCTAAGACATCACAACTGGGGCCCGATTGATAACCCGCCTTTTCACTGGCAAACACAAATAAGTGACCGCCACGAGCGCGAACCTCTTCAAGATTGGACCGCAGTTTTTCCATCAGTAGGTCATCTGGTGCCACCGCTACAACCGGCATATCCTCGTCCACCAGCGCAAGCGGACCATGCTTAAGCTCTCCTGCAGGGTAGGCTTCGGCATGGATATAAGAAATTTCCTTTAACTTCAGCGCGCCCTCCATGGCAATGGGGTAATAAATGCCCCGACCTAGGAATAAGGCATGATGCTTATTGGTAAAGCGTCGCGCCAACGTTTTGATCTTGTCATCGCACGCCAACACCTGGTCAGACACCGTCGCTAACTCCTGCAACGCAGATTCAATATTCTGCGTGGCCAGCGTGTCCGATGCATGATGGTGGGCCAACCGCGACGTCAGCATGAGCAACGCAGCGAGTTGTGTCGTGAAGGCCTTGGTCGATGCCACGCCGATCTCTGCGCCCGCCTGGGTCAAATACACCAACTCGCAGGCACGAACCATAGCACTATGGTCAACGTTACAGATCGCCAACCTTGCCAGCACGTTTTCAACGCCCACATGCTCCAAAGCCGCTAACGTATCCGCCGTTTCACCTGACTGCGAAATACCCACCATGAGGGTATTGGGGAGCACCACCGCATTGCGATAGCGGTACTCTGAAGCAACCTCGACCTGGCAGGGCAGTCCCGTCAAGGATTCGATCCAGTGTCGGGCAACTAGGCCAGCGTGATAACTGGTGCCGCAGGCCACGATCTGTACCGCCTGAACCTGCGAAAACAGCTCCGTTGCATTATCGCCAAACGCACGATCATCCGCGCTGGCGCCCTTAATGGTGTCCTGTAGTCTGGCCGGTTGCTCGAAAATCTCCTTGCGCATGTAGTGGTCGTAGCCACCCAACCCTTGGTTTTCAGTGCGTAATGCAAGGCGATTTTGGCCTCGATCGACCGGCTGCCCCTCAACGTTAAAAATGGCATAGCCATCTGCCGTCAACTGGGCGACATCGCCCTCTTCGAGGTAGATAAACGTATCGGTAACGGACTGCAACGCGAGGGTGTCTGACCCAGCAAAGTATTCCCCGAGACCAACGCCCAGCACCAGTGGACTCCCTTGGCGTGCCACTACCAGTTGATTGGGTGATTCGCGATCAATAACAGCGAGCGCATAGGCGCCCTGCAGTTTTGGCAGAACCTGCTGTACCGCCGCTACTAAGTCGTGGCCACCTTCTTCGATTGCCAGCGCTATCAAATGTGCCACCACCTCAGTGTCGGTTTCTGAGGCAAACTCACAGCCCTGCGCTGTTAACGCTGACCGAAACAGTTCGTGATTTTCAATAATCCCATTGTGCACCACCGCGATGCGGTCATTAATGACATGAGGGTGGGCGTTGGCAACCGACGGCGCACCATGGGTTGCCCAACGCGTGTGCGCAATGCCGGTGCCACCGCTCAATGGCGTCGCCATTTGCACAGCCTCTAACGCAGCAACGCGACCTAAGGTTTTATGACTCGACAATTGACCCGCACGATCGATGAGCGCAAACCCAGCTGAGTCGTATCCACGGTACTCGAGCCTGCGAAGGCCTTCGAGCAGAATATCGGTGCAATCTCGCCGGGCAGCGACCGCCACAATGCCGCACATTAAGCTTCATCCGTGGTTTTGGTGGGACGCTGCCAGCCGTCCACGTTACTCTGCCGGCCTCGGGCGACCGCCAGCTGGTCGCTTGCCACATCGTCGGTGATCGTTGAGCCCGCGGCCACAAAGCCACCCGGCGCTACCGATAAAGGGGCCACTAAGGTGCTGTTTGATCCGATAAACACACCCTCGCCCAGTTCGGTTCGATATTTGTTGGCCCCATCGTAATTACAGGTGATGGTGCCTGCGCCCACATTACTCCATGCGCCCACGGTGGCATCACCCAAATAAGTAAGATGACTGGCTTTCGCACCCGTACCCAGCGACACATTTTTCATTTCGACAAAATTGCCCACTTTCGCCTGCTCGCCAATTTCAGTGCCGGGGCGCAGACGAGCGTAAGGGCCAATTTCTGCTCCCGCTTTGATGGTGGCGCCATCGATATGAGTAAACGGTCGAACCTGCACACCCGCCTCAATCGTCGCGTTGCGAATCACGCAGTGGGCGCCAATCGTTACTTCGTCCCCCAGAACCACCTGACCCTCGAACAGCACGTTAATATCTACCGAGACATCGCGGCCGCAGCGTAACGACCCTCGGATGTCCAACCGCGCTCGATCAGCTAACAAAACACCGCACGCCATCAACTGATCCGCCAGCACCTGCTGATGCTGGCGCTCCAAATACTCGAGTTGTTGGGGTGTATTCACCCCCAAAGTATCCAGTGCACGGTCAGAGACCACCACTGAAACGGCGATGGCATCGGCTTTAGCCAGCGCTAAAACATCCGGTAAGTAATATTCTGATTGCGCGTTGTTATTCTGGATCCGAGAGAGCCAATCCTTGAGCAGGCTGGCTCTGCTTGCCAACACGCCAGTATTAATCTCGCGCAACTGGTGTTGGGCTGTCGATGCGTCTTTGTGTTCCACCACCGCCAAAAAGTCGCCTTGGTCATCACGAACAACACGACCATAACCTGATGGGTCCTCCACCTCAGCTGATAACATGGCAATGCCGCTCTCAGCAGCGGCCACCACCGCCTGTAAAGTCGTGTCACTGACCAGCGGGACATCACCAAACAACACAAGTAACGTTGAATCTGGATGGCAAGCACCGATAGCTTGCTGCACTGCGTGGCCAGTGCCTTTTTGTTGTGCCTGCAAGTGACACTGCACATCAGGGGCCTGAACGGCCGCTTCCACAGCATCGGCGCCACAACCAACCACGACATGAATGTGGTTAGCGCCAGCAGCACGCGCGGCGTCCAAGGTGTAATGAATTAGCGGCCGGCCAGACAACAGGTGCAGTACTTTAGGTAACCTAGATTGCATCCGGCTACCCTGTCCGGCTGCCAAAATGATGACTTCCAGCATGAAAGATTCGCTCAAGGCTCTATGCAATCGTCATCATTACCCACCGGGCCGAGTTTGCAAGCGCGGGAGGGTCCTTCGGCAAACAAACACCAAAATAAACCCGTTTATTGGGGGGGGTATTACCCGCGGCCGGCGCGGTTCTTGAGTTTACGCAGAGCAGACAACTGCGCCGTCGCTTCCGCTAATTGCGCGGAAGCGAGACCGTAATCGATCTCTCCCTGCTGATTAGCCAGCGCTTCCTCGGCGTTTTGACGCGCCGTCTCGGCAGCGGCCTCATCGATATCGTCAGCCCTGACAGCGGTATCAGCCAACACAGTGACCACGTCACCCTGGACTTCTAAAAAACCGCCGGAAGCATAGTAGACTTGCTCTTCACCCGTTGGCTCAACAAGACGAATGGGCCCCGGAATCAGCCGCGTTAACAAAGCAGCATGTCCATGGCATACGCCCAACTCGCCCTCTATGCCGGTGGCGACGAGGAGCTCCACCAACCCTGAGTAGATCTGAGCTTCTGCGCTCACAATATCGCACTGTAAGGTCATCGCCATAAGTCAGTCCCCGACGCGCGTCAGAGCTTAGCCGCCTTTTCGACCGCCTGCTCAATCGAGCCAACCATATAAAAAGCCTGCTCAGGAAGGTGATCAAAATCGCCGCCTAAAATACCTTTAAAGCCAGCAATGGTGTCTTTAAGTGAGACATAGATGCCCGGTGAACCAGTGAAAACTTCTGCAACATGAAATGGCTGCGACAGGAATCGTTCAATTTTTCGAGCACGGGACACCGTTGTTTTATCTTCTTCGGAGAGCTCGTCCATACCCAAAATAGCGATAATGTCTTTGAGCTCTTTATAGCGCTGCAGCACTGACTGCACACCACGCGCCACTTCATAGTGTTCCTGACCAATAATTAAGGGGTCAAGTTGGCGCGATGTCGAGTCGAGTGGGTCAACCGCAGGATAAATACCCTTTGCAGCAATATCTCGACTCAACACCACGGTGGAATCTAGGTGCGCAAAAGTCGTCGCGGGAGAGGGGTCAGTCAGATCGTCCGCCGGGACATAAACGGCTTGAATAGAGGTAATCGAACCGGTCTTAGTCGACGTGATGCGTTCCTGCAAAACGCCCATCTCCTCTGCCAAAGTGGGCTGATACCCCACCGCAGAAGGCATACGACCCAATAGCGCCGACACCTCTGTTCCCGCCAAAGTATAGCGATAAATATTGTCGACAAATAACAGCACATCGCGCCCATCGTCGCGGAATTTCTCCGCCATGGTCAGACCTGTCAGGGCAACACGGAGACGGTTACCTGGGGGCTCGTTCATCTGCCCGTACACCATAGCGACCTTGGATTTATCCAACTCCTCGACATTCACGACACCAGATTCTTGCATCTCGTAATAGAAGTCGTTTCCTGCTCGAGTCCGCTCACCCACACCCGCGAACACGGACAAACCGGAGTGCTCGGTCGCAATATTGTTGATGAGCTCCATCATATTGACCGTTTTACCCACACCGGCGCCGCCAAATAGACCGACCTTGCCGCCCTTGGCGAAGGGGCATACTAAGTCGATGACTTTAATACCTGTTTCTAATAACTCATCTGACGCAGCAAGTTCGTCGTAAGCCGGTGCCGCTCGGTGGATAGCAGCACGAGCCTGCTCACCGATGGGACCTCTTTCGTCGATTGGGTTGCCCAGCACATCCATAATGCGACCCAGCGTCTCAGTGCCCACAGGAACCGAGATAGGTGCGCCCGTATTTTCAACGTTCAATCCACGACTGACCCCTTCAGATGGGCCCATCGCAATAGCGCGCACAACGCCGTCACCCAGTTGCTGCTGGACCTCGAGGGTCAGCCCCTTCTCGGCGACCGTTAGTGCGTCATAGACCTGCGGTACGCTGTCACGTGGAAACTCCACGTCAATCACGGCACCAATGACTTGTACGACCTTTCCGCTACTCATTTCCCGGTCCTCATCTTAAAAGGTATGCAGTCAACATCGCGCTGCATCGTGTTACGTTATTGGATCACGCCTCAGCCGATCGCTGCCGCGCCCCCTACTATTTCTGCCAGTTCCTGCGTAATCGCCGCTTGCCGTGCCTTGTTATAGACCAGCTGTAAATCTTCGATTAGCTCGCCCGCGTTGTCCGTTGCATTTTTCATCGCGATCATTCGAGCGGCCTGCTCGCAAGCACCATTTTCTACCACAGCTTGATAAACAAGGGACTCGATATAGCGCACCATTAGTGCATCGAGCAGCTCGCGCGCATCGGGCTCGTAGAGGTAATCCCAATGATGAGACAGCGATTCGCTTTGTTCTGCCTTTAAGGGCAGCAACTGTTCGACAGTTGGCGCCTGCGTCATGGTATTCACAAACTCATTGCCAGCAAGATACAGCGCGTCAATTCGACCCTCTGTATAAGCATCTAACATCGATTTGACGCCGCCGATCAGATCCCCCAGAGACGGTTCCTCGCCCAGGTCCTTTACCGTTGCCGTGACATTGCCCCCAACGCTGGCAAAAAAACCGCCAGCTTTAGCACCAACCAAGCACAGCTCAATATCAACACCCGAATCCTGCAAGTCCTTCATGGACGCAATAGCGCTTTTAAATAAATTGATATTGAGTCCACCGCACAGTCCGCGATCCGTCGACACAATGATGTAACCCGCCCGCTTAACCTCTCGCTCCTGCATATAGGCGTGACGATACTCTGGCGTTGAGTTGGCAATATGACCCACTACCGCACGCATCCGCTGCGCATAGGGCTTTCCAACCTGCATACGGTCCTGGGCACGACGCATCTTGCTTGCAGCGACCATTTCCATGGCGCTGGTGATCTTCTGAGTACTCTGAATACTCGTGATCTTAGTGCGTATTTCTTTGCCGGCTGCCATGCGGTCTTACCAAGTCTGAGTTGATTTAAACGTTGCTATCGCGGACTTAAAGGACGCCTCTCGGTCATCATTCCAGTCGCCATCGGCGTCAATTTGTTGCATGACCTCGGCATGTTCAGCTCGCATGTAACTCAATAACGCAGCCTCAAAATCACCAATCTTGGCGACGTCGACATCTTGCAGGTCACCCTCATTGCCGGCGTACAACAACACACCCATATCAGCGATCGACAACGGTGCGTACTGTTTCTGCTTCATCAACTCGGTAATGCGCTCGCCATGCTCAAGCTGTGCCTTGGTGGCGTCATCAAGATCAGAAGCAAACTGCGAGAACGCAGCCAGCTCTCGGTACTGAGCCAGTGCCGTACGGATACCCCCAGATAGTTTTTTAACAATCTTAGTTTGCGCAGCACCACCCACTCGAGAAACAGAGATACCGGCGTTCATTGCAGGTCGCACACCGGCATTGAACATATCGGCCTCTAGAAAGATTTGCCCGTCAGTAATCGAAATCACGTTAGTCGGGACAAATGCTGAAACATCGCCCGCTTGCGTCTCGATCACGGGCAAAGCGGTCAGCGAACCGGTTTGGCCCTTCACTTCCCCACCTGTTGCCTGCTCAACGTAGTCAGCATTGACTCGAGCGGCACGTTCTAACAAACGAGAGTGCAAATAAAAGACGTCCCCCGGGTAAGCTTCACGTCCAGGTGGCCGGCGCAGTAACAAAGAAATTTGCCGATATGCTACCGCCTGCTTCGATAGATCGTCATAGATAATCAATGCGTCCTCGCCACGATCTCGGTAATACTCACCCATCGTGCATCCCGCAAACGGCGCTAAGTACTGCATGGCCGCTGGGTCTGACGCATTAGCCGCTACCACAATGGTGTGGTCCATTGCGCCGTGCTCTTCTAGCTTTCGGACCACAGCGGCGACTGAGGACGCTTTCTGTCCAACCGCCACGTAAACACATTTAATGCCCGTGCCTTTTTGATTAATAATCGCATCAACAGCAATAGCCGTTTTACCCACCTGGCGATCACCAATGATTAACTCTCGCTGGCCTCGCCCAATGGGCACCATGGCGTCAATGGCCTTAAGGCCGATTTGTACAGGCTGATCAACCGACTGTCGGGCAATCACGCCCGGCGCAATCTTTTCAATCGCATCGGTTAATTTTGTTTCAATAGCGCCTTTACCATCAATTGGGCTGCCCAACGAATCAACCACTCTACCCTGCAGTTCAGGGCCGACGGGGACTTCTAAGATGCGGCCGGTGCAGCGACAGGTTTGACCTTCTGCCAACTGCTTATAATCGCCCAAAACCACCGCGCCCACTGAATCGCGCTCGAGGTTTAGCGCCATACCAAAGACTCCACCTTCAAACTCAATCATTTCGCCGTACTGAACTTCAGTCAGCCCATGAATGCGGATAATGCCGTCTGTCACGGAGACAATGGTGCCCTCATTGGTCGCCTGCGATACAACAGCGACCTGATCAATACGTTGTTTGATTAGATCGCTGATTTCTGAGGGGTTGAGCTGTTGCATGACCTATTCCTCTGTCATTGGGTCAGCGCGCCAGCAAGCTTATCGAGCCGGCCGCGAACAGAGCCATCGATCACTAGATCGTCGGCACGAATGATGGCCCCACCCAAAAGGGAGGGGTCGGTTTCTGATGTTAGGGTAACGCTGCGGTCTAGTTTTGATGTCATTGTCTCGCTGAGCACACGAGTCTCGTCATCGCTTAACGGATACGCTGACGTCACCACCACGGTAACAGTGCTCTCTACCGCTTGCTTAAACTGCTCGAACAAAGTGGCCACCTCAGGCAGCAAACTAAGACGCCCATTGTCTGCCATGATCATTAACAAATTAACGACGCTTGCAGGGAGTGAATCCCCTACCAGTGTTGCCAAATTTTCAGCCCGCTGCTGAGCAGTTTGGTTGGGGCTTTTTAACATCACTGACACTTTGTGGTCGCGCGTCACGGCCGCCAGTTGAGCCAAAGCTTCTTGCCATTGCGCCAGCTCGCCCGCGCCACGAGCGTGCTCAAAAGCCGCCTTAGCGTAGGGTCTGGCAAGCGTAATGGGCTCTATCATTGATCAGTTATCCGCGGAAAGTGTTTTGAGAATGTCGGCATGCTTGTCAGCATCGATTTCGGCACCCAGTACCTTCTCTGCGCCGGCCAACGCCAAGGCACTGACCTGCGACATGAGCTGCTCTTGCGCTCTAGCTCGCTCTTGCTCAATCTCAGCCGATGCGGCCGTTTTTACCCGATCCGCCTCTGCGGTAGCGGCTTGTTTGGCCTCTTCTACCATTGCTTGCGCTCGCTTATTGGCAGCCTCGACGATGACCGCGGCCTCCTTCTTTGCTTCTGCAAGCTGATCAGCGACTTGTTGCTGGGCTAATTCAAGGTCATGACCTGCACGATCTGCTGCCGCTAGGCCATCGGCAATTTTGTTCTGACGCTCAAGCATTGCCGCCATGATAGGGGGCCAAACAAAGCGCATACAGAACGCCACAAACGCAACGAAGGCAATCAGCTGTCCTATTAGGGTGAGATTAATGTTCACACAATGCTCCTGTGGTACATCGAACGCATAAGATCAGCGCGTCCGCACGTAAAATTACGCTCTCAGCCAGCGACAACAAAAATAAGGTACATGGCAATACCGACACCAATAATGGGAATCGCATCGACCAATCCAGCGCCCAAAAAGAAGGTGCCCTGTAATTTAGGGGCTAACTCAGGCTGACGCGCTGAACCTTCTATTAACTTGCCGCCTAAAATACCGACGCCGATTGCTGCGCCCATTCCACCCAAGCCCATCATAATGGCGGCGGCTACGTAAATCATTTCCATGGTTATCTCCTAAAGTACTTAAGTCAGTCGAAATCAGTGGTCTTCGTGCGCCATGCTGAGGTACACGATGGTTAAAACCATAAAAATAAAGGCCTGAAGCGTAATCACCAAAATGTGGAATATCGCCCAACCCACTTGTAACAGCGCAGCGGGTAGCATCCAAAAAATGCCCACACTGAATAACGCTGCAATCAAAATGAAAATCATCTCTCCGGCATACATGTTGCCGAATAACCGGAGGCCGAGCGAAAACGGCTTGGCCAACAAACCGACCACCTCCATGAATAAATTGATCGGAATGAACAAGGGGTGGTTAAACGGGTTAAGCGTGAGCTCTTTGACGAACCCAAAGCCCTTGACCTTGATCGAGTAAAACAGCATCAACACAAAGACACCGATCGCCATACCCATTGTGATATTGGGGTCGGTAGACGGCACTATTTTCTGGTACTCAACGCCGGCCAGCATTAATGAGTGTGGAATCAGATCAACCGGTATCAGGTCCATTAGGTTCATCATAAAAACCCATACAAATATTGTCAGGGCTAATGGCGCAACCAGCGGGTTACGGCCGTGGAACGTGTCTTTGACGGTGCCATCAACAAACTCAACCACCATTTCGACAAAATTGATCCACCCACTGGGGGTATCGGAAGAAGCTTTCACCGCAACACGGCGAAATAGCCAACAAAAAATGAGGCCGAGCCCGACCGACCAGAGCATGGAGTCCACATGGATCGCATTAAAACCCATTACCGACATCTCGTTGGGTCCGTGAGCCAACGTCCACTGCCCTCCGGCAGAGATAATGGTGCCGTCCTCCCGCTCAAACCCTTCAGGAAGCTTGCCATAGGTCAGATTCGTCAGGTGATGGACGATATATTCTGATACGGTTTGATTGTCGCCGTTTGCCGCCATTCTTGCCGCTTTACTCCTGTGCCCCTGCGAGGCGTTAACTACTCTTATGTTCTCTTATTTACTCGGCCGTTGCTGCCACGCCAAAACGATAGGCGGTATCAACAATGCCAAAATACTGCCCAGCAAGACCATTCCTGGCGAGCTGCTCGGCCTCAGCGCAAACAACAGGGCAAAACCAACCGCCGCAGCCGTGTAGCGCGCGAGCCCCATCCAAACCGCGCCGCCTGCTGAACGACGGGCTGTCAGGCTCAGTGCCACCCAAAAACTAGGCACCAAAACAACCAACGAGCCGAGCATCAGGTCTAACCCGCCATTAAAACCTCTCAGCACACCGGCAAGAACAGCGGTTGCGGCAATCATGGCCGCCGCGGCTCCCGTGGCATACAACAAGCGCTTCCTAGTGCCCTCAAACGGCCCAGTGGCAGCAAATCTGGCCAAAATGCTTTGTGCCCCTTTGTGGTGCGGGCCCGAGTGTAGTGGAAAGGCCTAAACCCTTCAACACGTGAGGTTATCGGATTTTCTTTAAAACACCGTCTAATTCATCAAGTGTGGTGTAGTGAATTTCAAGCCGACCGCGACCATTTTGTTGATGTCGGATTTTTACCTGTGCGCCAAACTGATTACTAAGGTCCGCTTCTAAGCGACTAATATTTGGATCTGTTTGAGGTTTGGCGGGCTTGTCTGTCACCACAGAGCGCACCAGCGCTTCTGTTTGACGCACCGAAAGCCCCTTTTGGTAGACCTGTCGTGCCGCTCGAACTTGGTCTCCAGCAGCCAAAGCCAATAACACCTTAGCGTGACCAGCATCGATTTCTTGTCGCTCTAGCATACCGAGCACCTCGCTTTCGAGCTGTAACAACCGCATCAGGTTAGCCACGGCGGGCCGAGACCGACCCACTGCGGTAGCGACCTGCTCCTGATTCAGCCCAAATTCCTCTTGAAGTCGTTTCAACCCCAGGCCTTCCTCAACTGGGTTTAAATCTTCTCGTTGAATATTTTCAATCAATCCGATGGCAATAGCCGCTTCATCAGAGACTTCTTTTATGACTACCGGAACAGTGGCTAACTGAGCCAATTGCGCGGCTCGCCAACGCCGCTCGCCCGATAGGATCTCAAAACCCCCGGTCGACAGAGACCGCGCGACGATCGGCTGCAAAATACCTTGCGCCGTTATGCTGTCCGCAAGACTCTGCAACGCATCCTGCGTAAAGTTACGGCGCGGCTGATAGGCGCCTCTTTGCAGTTGCTCAATGGGCAATTCCATCAACGGATTTGTGTCACTCGAAGCGGGCCGACCCTCTGTTACACGTGGAGTTTCAGTGTCAGTGTCTGGCTTATTCAGCAAGCCGGTCCCCAACAGCGCCTCAAGGCCTCGATTAAGCTTTCGCTTTGGCGCCATTAGCTCGGGTCCTTTCTATTTTGTTCTTGTCTGCGCATAAACTCACCCGCCAACGCCATGTAGGCGGTAGCGCCTCTCGACAAACGATCATAAACGATTCCCGGTACTCCATGGCTCGGCGCTTCCGCTAATCGGATATTTCTGGGGATGACGGTACGATAAACCAAACCATCGAAGTGTTCATAAAGCTGCTCGGACACCTCGCTCGTTAACGCATTTCTCGGGTCATACAGCGTCCGCAAAATACCCTCAATCTTGAGATCTGCATTCACGGTTTGCTGAACCGAATTAATCGTGTCAATGAGGGCCGACAACCCCTCTAACGCAAAGTATTCGCACTGCATCGTGATTAGCACAGAGTCTGCGGCTACCAAGGCGTTTAACGTCAACATATTCAGCGACGGTGGGCAATCGACAATAACGAAGTCGTAGTGTGGATCGCCAGCAGACAGCGCTTTTTTCAGTTGCTGTTCGCGAGCGTCCATTGATAACAACGCCACTTCTGCGGCAGTTAAGTCGCCATTAGCCGGAATACAGTCGAGCGCCAATTGCGGTAAATGTGTGACAGCTCGCTTGAGCGGCATTTGGTCGACCAACAAATCGAGCGCCGTGGCATCAGCAGCCGCTTTATCGATGCCAACTGACACCGTGGCGTTTCCTTGCGGATCGAGATCAATTAACAGCAACCGTTTGCCCATGGCCGCTAATGCCGCCGACAGATTTACACTCGTCGTTGTCTTTCCCACACCACCCTTTTGGTTGGCAACGGCGATTATTTTCATAGTGCCGCCGCGCGAGGCTGTACCGCCAACAATTGGAATGACCAGTCACGCCCTGGCACAGTGATGCTTTGAGCGGTCACTTGTCGAGTGGCGTCTGCTAAGGACTCAATCTCATGCTGTGCTTGTTGCGTTTTCATTGCGTATACCATGCCTTGATCGGTTAACACATGATCGACCCTGACGAGCGTGGTGGCTAAGTCAGCGAAAGCCCGCGTCACTACCGAATCAAACCGCTTCGTCGGCAACCAGGACTCCACTCGCACTGTCTCAATCTCAACATTGCTCAACATCAGCGCTCTTTTCACCTCCAATAGAAACCGGGATTTTTTACCATTACTATCGAGCAGGGTGTAATGCACGGCTGGATTAGCAATCGCCAAAGGAATACCGGGTAGACCTGCACCTGTACCAACATCAACCACCTGTTTGCCACTGATAAACGGACTGATTGCTAAGCTTTCAACGAGGTGCCGACTTAACATCTCAGACCGAGATCGAACAGCAGTCAGGTTATAGGCGTTGTTCCATTTTTCGAGCAAGTCCAGATAAGAGAGTAACTGTGCCGTTTGATGGTCGCTCAGGTCTATACCAATGTCGGCAGCAGCTGTTAACAATCGCTCCGCCTCTGAATTAACCATTTGCAGTAGCCGGCAGACTGCTAATAAGTTCTCGCTTCTTTATATAAATCAGTAAAATCGACAGTGCTGCAGGCGTCACGCCGGGAATGCGCCCCGCTCTGGCTAAATTAGTTGGTCTAATTTCTTGCAGCTTTTGTCGAATTTCATTGGACAGCCCATCAACTAACGCGAAGTCCAAATCACTTGGTATCGTCATCGCTTCATGACGATGTAAACGATCAACGTCTTGTTGCTGACGCTCGATATAACCCGCGTATTTACACTGAATGGCAATTTGATGCGCCACCACCTCAGCAACCGGCAAGGGCGCTGGAGAAATACGATTCAGCACGTCGTAATCGAGCTCGGGACGCTTCAGTAACTCGGCCAATGAATATTCTCGACTGAGTGGTTTGGCGAGCAAGGTAGCCAATTGTGCCGCTTCAGCACTACCCGCCTGAATGAAGGTCTGTTGCAGACGATGTTGTTCGGCCTCAATAGCCTCACATTTATCGTTAAATTGCCGCCACTGGGTGTCTCCAATCAAATGCAACTGCCGTCCTATTGGGGTGAGACGAAGGTCGGCATTGTCCTCCCTGAGTTGAAGTCGATATTCGGCTCGAGAAGTAAACATACGATAAGGCTCTGTCGTGCCCAGCGTCACCAAATCATCAATCAATACCCCTATGTATGCTTCGTCGCGTCGAGGTTCCCATGCTGGCAAATCAGTGGCTTGCCGAGCGGCATTAATACCTGCGATTAAGCCCTGCGCTGCCGCCTCTTCATAGCCTGTGGTGCCATTAATTTGACCGGCAAAAAATAGTCCAGAAACCAACTTGGTTTCCAAGCTGTGTTGCAAATCTCTAGGATCAAAATAGTCGTATTCGATGGCGTATCCAGGTCGGGTGATATTGACAGATTCCAGCCCTTTGATTGACCGCACTAACGCCAGTTGAACGTCAAACGGCAATGATGTCGATATGCCATTAGGGTACAGCTCTGTCGAAGTCAGCCCTTCCGGTTCGATGAACAATTGATGAGAGTCTTTGTCTGCGAACCGATGAATTTTGTCTTCAATACTCGGACAATACCGCGGCCCAACGCCTTCGATGGTGCCAGAAAATAGAGGAGAGCGATCGAGCCCTGCTCGAATGATATCGTGGGTCTGCGAGTTGGTTTCGGTGATCCAACAACATCGCTGCGTTGGGTGATCCTGTCTATTGCCTTGAAGCGACATAACGGGTCGCGGTTCATCTCCCCACTGTTCTGTTAACACACTAAAGTCAACGGTATTGGCGTCTAACCGAGGGGGGGTGCCTGTTTTTAAGCGCCCTACTCTAGGACACAGCTCCCTTAATTTATCGGCCAAACCCAATGACGCTGCATCTCCCATCCTGCCACCACTGGATTGCGCTTCACCGACATGCAGCTTGCCATGCAAAAACGTGCCCGCCGTTAGCACAACAGAAACGGCATGAAACGTAATACCCGTTCGTGTTACGACGCCGGTAACGCGATCACCTGACAACAAGATATCTTCTACCGCATCTTGAAAAATGTTCAGGTTGGGAGTCTCTTGTAACGTAGTGCGCACGGCATTGCGATACAAAACACGATCGGCTTGTGCTCTTGTTGCTCTCACAGCAGGACCTTTACGCCCATTCAGCACCCTAAATTGGATACCCGCTTGATCCGTAGCCTTGGCCATTAGTCCACCGAGCGCATCAATCTCCCTGACCAGATGACTCTTTCCAATACCACCGATCGCTGGGTTACACGACATTTGTCCCAAGGTGTCGATCGAATGAGTAATTAGCAAGGTGCAAACACCAGCCCGAGCAGCAGCCAACGCCGCCTCGGTACCGGCATGTCCGCCGCCGATCACAATCACATCGTAAAGATTTGGATGAGTCGTCATATAAGCGCACCAGCGCGTTATGGGCCGCACAGTATAGACGTGCGACAAGAGCCGATGGAATCTTGGTTTTGGTGAATCTGGTAAGAAATGCGCTAATTCTTATGAACCATTACGCAGCACTAAACACAGAATCGTGAGTAATAAAGCTTATTAATAATCATATTATTAAAGACTGATAATCTTAATATTATAATTATTAGGCCCTATCGTAATGGTTGATATATCGAGAATATTTATATTTAACAAGGGCTTAAGAGAACTAAAAGCCCTCTGGTAAGTCCTTTGTTAGCGCTGCTTGAGCTGTTGGTAGTCAGAGGATAAAAATAAGGCTAATCGGTAGCTTTTCACGATGCTTACTTGTCCTCAGTTTATGATGATCGTTATCCCCAAGGTTTCTAGCAAACGTTGCGTTCTTTCGGTTAGGTTATACGAAATAAGGTTTGATGTGGATAATGGGTGAGTAACCAGTGAGTAGCTGAGCAGCTGTGAAGCCACTGTGGGCCTTATTTGCCAATGCAAAAGGACGCGAAAATTTCACCGAGTAAGTCATCAGCGCCAAAGGTGCCGGTGATGCTCCCCAGCCGCTCATGAATTACCCTTAAATCCTCTGCTAAGAGTTCACCTTCGCCAGTAGCGTTAAATTGAGTAATGGCTTGTTCCAGTAGCTCGGTCGTCTGTTGGAGCGCCACCACATGACGTTCGCGAGCGCTAAAAGCAGACGTTATGCCAGTATCGGTCAATCCCAAACACTCAACGATAAGCTGTTCCAGCGCAGCAATACCCTCACCGGTTGTTGCTGAGACGCCGACTGCGTTGCCCTGAGTCAACTCGCTATCGAAGGTGCCTGCTGGTCGTCCTGACAGATCAATTTTATTGTGAACGCAGATTGATGGAGTTTCTGATGGCGTTAGTACCTTGGTAGTGTTCGTAGCGGTATCGTCGATTACCTCTATAATGATGTCCGCTCTGTGTAATTCATTGTGAGCGCGATGAATGCCCTCTTTTTCAATCTCATCGCGAGCATCGCGGATGCCTGCGGTATCAGAGAACTCAATGGCAATGCCTTGAACAGTAATAGTTTGTCTAATGACATCTCGTGTTGTGCCAGGGATATTTGTCACGATGGCGATGTTATCTTTTGCAAGGCAGTTTAATAAGCTGCTTTTGCCTACGTTCGGAACACCAGTGATCACGATTTGGGCGCCTCGATTCATGAGTGCACCTTGTCGTGCAGAGACCAGTAGGCGATGTAACGTGTTTTGCAATGCCGACAGCGACTCGGTCACCTTGCCCTCTGCCAAAAAGTCGA
>ERZ802830.414-NODE-414-length-42521-cov-8.2806_pt1 | contig 42521 bp, 25 predicted proteins | sample MGYA00345654_ERZ802830 | MGnify/ENA primary metagenome ERZ802830 (study PRJEB30503, sample SAMEA104212375) | marine metagenome | biome: Westerlies Biome; feature: [SRF] surface water layer (ENVO:00010504) within the epipelagic zone...; material: water... | reverse complement strand
TTGATAGGTTTTGACTACCCTGTGCTATTGCAGTTGAAAATTGTTCTAATGATAATCCTGTTTCAGTTGCTATCTTCATGGTTTCAAACATAGATCCACCAAAATCAATACCAGTACTAGAGAGTTGTCGGAATACATCTATCTGGCCTTGCACCATTCCAACCATGGTTTCTATAGCACCACCTAGTAAACCTCCAACTAATGGTATTGTTTGTGCTAGTCCTGATATGTGTTTTGAAAAATCTGTTAATCTGTTTCCGCCTACTAATAGTTCTTTACCTAGATTGGCCGCTGTGTTGGCTACATTACCAATTGCTCCAATGGCCATTCCCATGACACCCTTGGCCGCATTTCCAACCATTTTAAGGCCTTTACCTGCGACATTGGCCGCTTTTCCTAATGCTGTGGTTGATTTGGTTGTGGTTGTTTGTGCTTTATTGGCCGCTTTCTGTCCAACAGTTCCGGCTTTTTGGGCTTTACTGTATTCAGCACTCGCACCGGCACCTGCTCCACCAGAGCCCCCACCCAGGGACTTTACGAGTAGCTGTAGTGTGGCTTCTGAGGCGGCATTTGATGTAACGCCATCCATTCCTCCGCCTTGATAAGTGACTTGAACCATATATTATATACCTAGTTAACTCCGTACCATAAATATCAATATGAATACTTTATTATTTAGCCGGAGAAAATCATGCCAGATATAAAACAAACGGGACCAAACCCGTTACAGAAATATTTTAGGCAACCTAAAATATACTTGTCTTTGCCGAGTAAAGGTCACTGGTATCCAGAGGGAGCCATCGAAATGACCGAAAATGGCGAACTTCCTGTGTATGCTATGACGGCCAAAGACGAACTTGCTTTCAAAACTCCAGATGCACTATTAAATGGGCAGTCTGTTGTAGACGTAGTTAAAAGTTGTGTACCTAACATCAAAGACCCTTGGTTGATGCCAAGTATTGATGTTGACGCAATTTTAATTGCTATCAGAATTGCTACATATGGTGAGAAGATGGAAATTGAAACAAGAGTGCCCACAGCGGCAACAATGCGTAAATTTGATCTAGACTTAAGATTGTTATTAGACAGATATCAAGGAATTGAATACGAAAACGTAGTTGAGATCGGTGGAATGAAAATTACATTGAAACCACAAACTTATAGAGAGTTTACTAGAACAGCAATTAAAACCTTTGAAGAACAAAGAATTGCTGAAACAGTAAGTAACTCAAAATTAAGTGATGGTGAAAAACTTGATAGATTCTCTGATTCATTTAACAAACTAACACAGGTAACTATTGATATGGTTGTACATGGTATTGTACAAATACAAGTAGACGACCAAGTTGTTGTAGATCAAAATCACATAATGGAATTTATTACCAAAGGTGATAAAGACTTCTATGCAGGAATCACTGAACACATGGAAGCTCAAAAGAAAAAATACGACGTGGAGCCTTTTAAGGTTGAAACGACTGCTGAAGAACGAGAAGCAGGAGCACCTGAGAGTTTTGATGTTCCTATTACGTTTGATCAGTCAAATTTTTTCGGATAAGGATCTTAAGTAAGTCTCTCGAAGAGATCCTAAAATTAGTTGATGACCTTGATAACGAGACAAAAAATTTCAAACTAGAACTAGCTAGATTGTGCTGGTATATGCGTGGAGGTGTAACCCTTGACGAAATGTATGCAGTTGGTCCTGAGGATAGAGAAATTTTTGCCACACTCGTTAAAGAAAATCTTGAAACTGCTAAAAAGACAAGTATGCCTTTCTTTTAGGCTGTTTGTTTTTGTGAAAGTTGTTGTTTAATTTGTTGTTGCATACCAGCATCACTAATCTTTTGTGCTAGTGTAGGTATATCAATTTGCATTCCTGATCCAAGATCACTTCCGCCACCCTGTCCTGTAAGCTGACCTTTTATCTCAGCACCTATTCCTGCATCACTTATTTGTTTAGCTAGTGCCGGAATATCAACTTTTGCACCTGCACCTGCTGTTGCACCTGCTTTAGGTTTTGCTGTTGCACCTGGTTTAGTTCCAGTTGTTGAAGTTGTTGAACCTCCTGCACCTTGTCCAGGCATTCCTGTAACTTTAATACTCTTATCACCTGCTGGTGCACTTGCACCTGCGGCACCTTTTGCTATTCCACTCTTAGGAGCGTCAACTCCGTCAGCTGGTGTCGTGCCGGGCATCTGAATTACTTTACCTGTCTTGTCATCTTTACCATCTTTGTTTGCATCAACTCCTTTAGCAACTGCATCAGTGTCAGTTGGTTCTGCTCCTGGTTTAGCTGTTGCTCCTCCCGGTGTTGGTGCTTTAGGATCTTCTTCACCTGCGTCTGGTTTTGCTGTAGGTTTTAAAGGAACCTTTGTGTTAGTTGCAACTGTACCTATTGACTCATCTGATAACCCTGCATCGCTTAATATGTTTGTTATTGATCCTAGGTCAGTTGGTTTGCCCATCTTAGTCCAAGACTTCATTAATTTTTCTTTTGTAATTTTATTTCCAAGTTGTTTACCTGCACCTTTAACTGCGGCTCCGGCTTTGCTAATTCCACCTGCAACTTTTTCACCTGCTTTATCCATGCCCTTGCCAACTGCTACTGCACCTGATTTAGCAAGTGCTTTCATTTTGTCAAGAACTGGCCCTTCAACCATTGTGTCGTCTAGGTAATCTGTATACTCTTGTATAAGTCCTGTTGGATCTGTTGTTGCACCTGAAAAGTTTAATTCTTCTCTACGATTAAGTTCATTTTGAAGTTGTCTATACTCTCTTGCTAGTGCATCTTTACCATTCTCAACATCAATTTTTCCTCCAGTAACTGGATTAGTTGATTTCTGGATCTCGTTCATTCTGGCTTGGATATCTGTTTCAGCCATTCCTTCAACTTCAGCCGCATCTAATACTTTATCTGCTTCAATGGCCGCCTGCTTGGCCGCAAATGCATCATCTCTTACTTGAAATGTGTTATCTGCTTCACTAACATTCGCACTTAACCACTCATCAGTTTCTTTACTCATTATCTTAGCCATATCACTTCCAGGCTGTGATTTTAAGTAAGCACTAAAGTCTGCTTGTTCTTCCGGAGTAAGATAAATGTTTCCTTTAACAATAGTACCTTTAAAGTCTACGCCTTGGATATCATCTGGATATGTTCCTACTATATTAACTTCGTTGGCCATCTTTTGGACCATGCCGTCAGTAAACTCTTGATTGGCAAATCTACCTTTCTCAATCATTCCTCTAATATAATTTTCTTTGAATTCGTCAACATCAGGAAGTTCAGGAGTTTCACCTCCGCCATCAGCATCAGCATCGGCACCAACCGCGGCTTCAACTTCATCACCGTCCATTGTTGAACTAACCTCAGCGGCTTCATCTGCATCAACTCCAGGTATCAGTTCAGATGCTTCAGCATCTCCCATCGCATCGCCTAATGCACCTGCAAGTGCACCAATTGCCGCGCCTTTAACACCTTTAGCAACTGCTGTTGAAAGTTTATCGCCTTTTAATGTATTGTTAGCTAATTTTAAAAAGAAACCAATTGCCGCACCTGAAACAATACCACCACTTGCAAATGCAAGTACTGAAGTCATTGCTCCAATAACAAAAGCCGCCTTGGCTGGATTTCCTTTTGCAAAGTCTCCGTAACCTTCGACAGTCTTAAGGATCTTTTGACCCATTGGATTGCCTTCAAGTTTTGTTTTTAATTGTGCTTTAAGTTTTTCAAATTGTGCGTCAAAGTTTTTAACAGGTCCGCTATCTTGTGCGGCCTTAAGTAATTGGTCAATTTGTGTTTGTAATTTTTTAGCTTGGTCACCTACAACTCCACCCGCTTTACCAAGTGCAGTTTTATTATCACCACTATCCATAGCAACTTGTTCTGCATTACCAAAGATGCCATCAATCTGTTTAGCAGTAAGTTCAGCTTCAAAAAGTTTGTTAATGCCTTCTACTAATGGCCAAACTTCTCTTTCCCATTTGCCAACGTATATACGTTGTGCTTCGTTAAGATCCTGCCAGCCTTCTGCTAGTATTGTTTGTGATTTTAAATTATAGTTTGTAACTTCGCCTAACTTCATTACTCTATCCTTATAACAACTGTGCTAATTCTTTTTTCTGTGCTGGACTTAAACTATCAACTGCTTTTTGTATGTCACCTGGCACAGCTTTACCGCCAGCTTTAGCTGGAGCGCCTGCTTGATCAGTACCACCTGCTGGTGCATCACCGCCTCCACTATATTTTTGTCCTAGTGTTGCTGGTGCCGACCCTGCTTGTTGTTTTCCTAGGTCGCCTTTAAAAGTATCCTGTGCAGTTTTTTGTAAAACATCGTCAACCTGCTTAGGTGTCATCTGTCCTGATAACCCTTTAAGATGTGTAGTTGAAAGTCCTTGCTTTTGCATAAAGTCTTGTACTTGGTCAACTGTTGGTGCTTTTGGATTACCACCTGTTTGACCCATAAATGCTCTATACTGTGTAAACATTTCTTTTGATCTGTCGTTAGCATCAGCTTTTCCCGTCATTCCTGCGGCGGTAGCCTTTGCGCCAACGGCGCCAGCCACTTTTGCGCCTACCTTACGTGCTATATTGCCTAACGCAGAACCACCAGGAGCTTCGCTAACTATATTTTCGCTTGTTATTTGTGTTATTTTCATGGTTTAGTCTCCTGTTACTTTATATTTATACATAATTCATCGAACATACCCCGTAAATACTCTTATGCCTCAGACGAGATATAATGTTTTTGAGATAGGCAACTCTGAACCCTTAACTCAATGCAGTGACGAGCTTGAAGCTGATCTCACAGTACAACAGTTAAAGGACGCTAATCCACAAAAAGAATATAAAGTGGAAGAAGTTGCTGTATACGATAGTGATGCATTTCGTTACGGACGCGATCCGGAACTGCATTAGTAGTTGAGCTAAAGCTCAACTTTGTTTTCGTTAACACTCAAACAATTTTATTGTATGTGATAACAATTAGTGCGTTAGCACTTTGCATCATGTAGATAGTTGAGCCATACTTCGCCCGTCTCCGGGCAAAGATTGGTTACATCATGTGAGATGAGAATTACCATCTTAACAAAAAGGATTACATTATAATATGTACGGAAGCGGAAACCCGCCAACTCCCTACCTTAGCCTTCGCATAGTTTCGGAACACTAATATACCCTTGTTAAGCAAAATATATTAATGCTGTGGTTGTATCTGTTTCACAGAGCCACATCTTTTAAGCCTTTAGTTAGCTTACCCTTACAACTCGTAAGTTCCGGTCATACTTCGTGACCTCAATACGGGTCGAGCTACCCCGACCAAACAATGTTGTTATGTTATTTGCCTTTTAATGCTTCACGTAATATTTTGGATCCGCCTACTCTGACGTTGATGATACCATTGTAATACTCGTCCTTCTCTAGGACTCTTCTTTCGAACTGTTCTCTTGCCTCTAAATAACTTGCTACGCCTCTACTTGGACAATAGTATAATATCTCTCTTGTAAATTTGTCTTCGCCTATCTGGTTCACGTCTTCTTGTAGTTGATCTGAGGAGCCCCAATAGTCTCTCCAGTCTGATTCTACTTTGCTTCTACGTTTGTTTATCCTACCCTTCAGAGGTGGCCTAGTCTTTTTGAATTTAGCTAGTTTTTTGCCGACGTATTTACGATTGTTGGTTGTATTTGTGATTAAGTAAACAAATGCTTCGCAGTCTTCTGGTAGCTCGTCTACTTTTTTACCCTGATATGTCCATTGCATAGTGATACTTACTCAGTATCATCGCTAGGGCTACCATTTTTGGCTTTGTACTCTTCTATTATTTCTTTTCTACGTTCTGTACACAGTCTACGTATCTCACTTAACCATTTTCTTGAGGATCTTTTAGTACGTTCACTCTTGCGTACTTCCCAAGCCTCGTTGGCTTTGAAATATTCCAAGTATGCTTTGGTTAATTTATCGTGTGTATCATCCATGTTTTGCTATACCTATAATACGTTCAATTAAACTGCCAAACCCCACTTGTCTCTGCATGGTTAGTAACTCTCTTATCCCCAATCCTTGGAAACTTTCTATTGTAAGGTGTGCAATCTCGCTTCTGTGTGCACCGTTTACTAGATCAACTATTACTTTTGCAGTACCTTTTGTAATCCAAGCATCTCCGTCGTGTCTATAAGACATTGTTCCGTCTTTATTCATCTTACCTACTACCCACAAATTACTTGCACACCCTCTTATTTTGTTTTCGTCTATTTTATCTTCGGCACTTAATGGTTCTACTTCTCTTGCTAGATCAACCAAGTACTGTAATCGGTCATGTCCTTCTAAAGGAGCCATTTCCTCACCACGTTCTTTGATCTTATCTAGTATCATATCATTGCATTATCTCTACATCATTGTCATAAGATGTAAATCCGTTTTCTTTTATAACTTTTAGTACGTTTGTTACACGACTTGCTAGTTCTTCTTTGTGCGATATAAGATAAATGTTCTTTTGACGTTCTCTACCCATCTTCTTAAGTATGCTCATACTGTTTTCAACACCATTTGCATCCATACCACTATCAACTAATTCGTCAATAAACAATAAGTTGATGTTTTGATATAGACTTTCCCATACATCACGGAAACTCCAACTCATACCAAGTATAAGTCTATTACGTTCACCTCTACTTAGGTTATCAAAGTCTAAGTCCTGTCCTAGTTGCGTAATCTCAACACTTAGATCGTTCTTAAACACCACTGTATGCGGAAGTCCTAGCTTGTCTAAGTAGTATGTAAGTCTATTATTCAAGTATGCAAGGTTCTGATCGATGATCTTCTTACGTATAAAGCTATCTTTGTTAGTTAATAGTTTATATAAGAAGTCTTGATGTTCTTTAGTACTGTTAAGATCGTTTACAGTATCCCAAGTCACTTCTTGTATTGCAGTATCTTCTAAATCTTTAATTTGTTCTTGATATGGATCAAGTTCATCAGTCTTTTCTCGTAAACTGTTAGTCAAGCTCTCAACATTACCTCTATGTTGATATGCTTCTTTGGCTGTTTCATAAAAGGTATTTGGTTTTGCCTCTAGGTCACCAATGTCTTCAATTAGTTTTTCAACCTTTTGCATTTTTTCTGCCATGCTAGTTTGATAAATGTGAGCATCACCATAATCCTTTTGTAGCTTGTCTTTCATTTCTTCAAGTTTGTCATCATGTAGGTCTTGTCCACAAGCATAACACTTGGCAGTTTCAAGATCATCAAGATCCTTACCAAGTTTGTTTACATTATTATCGGCTTGTTCCAATGCACGTTCAACAGTTGCTTTTTCTTTTGTTAGGTTTGTAAGATGTTTACTGTTCTCAGTCCACTTTTCTAGTTTCTCATGATCTTCTAGTTCTTGATCGATGTCTAGTTGTTCAAGTTCTTTGATTGCTTTTGCAAGTTTCTCACAGTCCTGTTTGTTTTGTGCAATCCAAGCCTTGCGTCTACTATGCAATCTTTCAATATTCTCTTTGATCTTTTCGTTGCTATCCTTAACGGCTGTTATTCTAGCATTTTCTTCGGTTAGCTTATCTCTATTGATACGTATTTGTTCTCTTAACAACTCTGCCTTCTCAGAAAGTAGTGTAATACCAAGCAGTTGTTCTATAATAGCACGTTGATCATTGTTCTTGAGTGCTAAGAAGGGCTCTGTGTACGTATTAAGTGCCACAATATGCTTGAACATATCATGACTCATACCTAGTAGGTTGTTAATATCCAACTGTGTCTTACGTGAATCACCTTGGCTTTCATCTGTAAGCTCTTGTTCCTTGTTATCAATCTTAAATTTTAGTGTGTTAGGTTTACGTCCTCTTTCAATATGATATTGTTTACCATCTTTATCAAACTCTAGTGTAACCAACATACCCTTGTTGTTGGTCTTGTTTACTAAATTATCTCTTCTAATGTTCGTTAGTGCTTGGCCGTACAGGGCATATGACAACGCATTAATAATTGTAGTCTTACCTGTACCGTTACGTGAACCAGAATCGTCACCTCCTTGATCTAAGTTTTCGCCAAGCACTAACGTTAGTTGTTGTTTGTTAAAGTCTACTCCCTGTGTAGTGTTACCCACACTCATAAAATTCTTAACTGTAAGGCTTTTTATCTTAATCATCTTTGCTTAAATCTCTATATATTGAAAGTAGTTTGCTTTTATCAAAACTATCCGACTCGATAGCTTCAATTTCTTTTGCAACAATCTCATCTACACTTTCAAACTTCGTAATATCTATGTCTGAGTTCATTTCTTCGTCCTGTGTGTTAGGAATAAGAGAAATTTCTCTGCATTCATAGTCTTTCATGAAAGTTTCTTTGATAAAGTTTGCTTCTTCATAACTAATAGGCAAGTCTAGTGTAACACGTAGGTACATTTTACTTTTTATTAGTGTATCTTTTTCATCTAACAGTCTGGAAAGTTTTACTGTTCTATATTTAGGACAGTTCCACCAGTTGATATACTGTGGTTCACCTCCATCTTCAAGTATCATCATACCACGTTCATCATCCCAGGCATCTGCGTAATTGTGAGGAAGAGCATTACCTATATAATGAACAGGACCTTTTACTTGTCTCTTATGGAAGTGACCACTAAACACATATTCTTGGTTCTTGAAATGATCTGCTTGTAGTTCACCCGTGTCAGGCATCTGTACCATAGCATTCATATAAAAGTTTGGAAGTTCAAAGTGACCAAATATGTATTTGCTTTTTATTTTAGGAATCTTTTTCCATTCATCACCAACTAACCAAGGGATTAAAGTAGTGTTACCTTCGGTCATCATCTCATTGACCATTGTAATGCCTTCAATGTGTCTTGCAAAGTCGATGGAATTAATATCTCTTTTGTCTTTGTAGTATAAATCGTGATTACCAGGAAAGAAGTAAAACTTTTCAAAAGCCTTACCTAGTTTCTCAAGGCTTCTAATGGTTGCATCCATGGTAGTAATGTTTAGACTGTTTCGATTATGATGCCAGTCACCGCAAAATATTCCAGTTTCACAACCGTTTTCTTTTGCTTGTTCTATATACCAATCAATAAATTCTTCACAGTCATCATTATGCACCTTTGAGTTTGACTTCAAACCAAAGTGTATGTCTGTAAATACTGCCGCTTTCTTAAACAAACCTAATCCTCACAATTTATTATATTGTACACGATAAAGATAAAATAGTCAAACTTTATTTGTCCGAAGTATCTTTTGTGTTTTGACGTTCCACACTCTTCTCCCACTGACCTTGATTCTGCCTGGTAAAGGAAGGATTCATATGATTCATTTCTAAAATATCATCACGTATGTTTTGATTACGTTTTTCGATATTAATGATTCTTACAAACGAGTTAGTAACAGCCGCGGTGTAGTAAGCAAAAGGATTGTTTGATTTTGATTCATCAAACTGTAAGCCAATCTGTGTCAATTGAAGAATAGCCTGTCCTTTCATCTCATCGTTATATGTATAACCTCTAACGTTACCTCTTGTTGCATAACGTTCACAAAGTTTCATCCACATCAAAGCAAGTTTATTGGTTGCCATTCCGTGACCTTTGTTAAAGTTACCATTTGACATACCACCTTCCCAGTGGCTCTTACCTACACATACAAGTTCGTCCTTCTCGTTGAACTTATAATGCTGAAATGGTGGAAAATTTAATTTTGTTTTAGTATCTGCTATAGTTTTAGGATTTTTCTTCCTACCTTTTTCTTCTGGAATGTGATCATACATCATAATTCGGAATACTACATCGGTTTTAGCTATTTTTCTGTAGTCTACGGCACAATCAGCCTGCTTAACCTTTTCGCCGGCTTCTTTCCTTGACTCATATTCCTTCAAACCAATGCGTTTAGCCTGGTTTCTTTTAGCATCTGCTATAGTTCTTATGTTAATCTTATCTATACTAGGTAGAATTATATCATATTGTGCAAAATCGTCGTCTGTATAACTACAAAACGTGTTTTTTGATTTATGTATTTCTGCCAGTATATCTCTATTGTTGAGATAATTCACTCTTTTCATATTTGTTTTCTCCAAACCTTAAATAATACATTATTATAAACTACGTAGTTAAAAAAGTCAACTAAATACTTGTAGGAGTTAGCCAAAATGACAACATTCAGAACAGTAAATGGTAGAACAGTAATTTCGTCTGATAACCAAGTTCGTAAAGACGGCTTTACTGATCGTGAACGTGCTAATGAATTTAGCATGGGTCCACATAGTGGTTCCGATCCAACTGCGAATACATCCAAAGGTACACCAGAAGGTGCACAACGGTTTATGGATGAAATGGGAATTGGTAAAGAATTACGTAGTAAGAATATTCCAAAAGACGGTTTAGCAGGGTTTCCTAAAAGTAGTGCTACAGCCTCTTTTAAAAAAGCAGTTGAGCAAGACTGGCGTGTTAAATTAAGTATACCCACTATTGAACCTTTTTCAAGTGCAGAACTGTTAAATCCTTTGAAAGTAACGAACGGTTTAGTTTTTCCATATACTCCAACTATTATTGTGGCACACAGCGCCAATTACAATACAATGGCCCCTACACATACTAATTATCCGTACTTTGCTTACCAGAATTCACAAGTGGATCAGTTGGTTATCACAGGCGACTTTTTCTGTCAGAATGGTACAGAAGCCTCTTATTGGGTCGGTGCCCTGCATTATCTAAGAAGCATGACAAAAATGTTTTATGGTGGAGATGATAAAACAATAGGAGCACCTCCTCCAGTAGTAAAATTAAATGGTTACGGTGATTATATTTTTAATAATGTTCCGGTAATCATAACACAGTTTACAGTTGACCTTCCACAGGACGTTGACTATATTGCAACAGGTAAACCTGATAGTGTTGCTGATATTCCACCAAGCCATCCTCAATCAAAACAAGGGGCAATAGATCAAAGAGATGGTCCCATTGGTTGGGCACCTTCACAGAGCTTAATAACTGTTACGGTACAACCGATCTACAGCAGAAGAGAAGTTGAGAAATTTAGCTTGAACAATTATGTTAATGGTGGATATGTTGGCGATGGAGGATTTATTTAATGGCAACATATAAACAGTCAAGTCCTTACAAAGCAACCTCAATGAATCCTAGTGGAGAACATTTAGGATTTTATCAAATTAGAACTATACCTGCACAGTCTGATGATGCAACATATACTATTGAACCACAGTACCATCAAAGACCAGACTTGTTAGCATATGATATGTATGACAACCCAAATCTATGGTGGGTATTTTGTCAACGTAATTTAGATACTATGGAAGATCCTATATACGATTTCAAGTCAGGTGCAACCATATACGTACCAAAAGGTGGACCGTTAAAAAGTATGCTAGGAGTCTAACATGGCTGTACCTAATAATTCAAAAGCAGAAAAACAATTAACCCTTCAAGAAAAACTTGATGCTGTTACCAAAGAAAAAACAGAAAAATTCGACGATACCATAACAGGTAAAAATAACAAAGCCACAACTGATTTACAAGGTGACCTTGACAAGGTAGGTAAAGATAAAGACGCCGATAAAACAGCAACCAAAGACGGTGCTGAAAAAGGCACTGAAGAACCTTCAAAACCAAAAGTTTATATTCATACAGATCTTGTAGCCGTTGAGCCTAACATAATGGACCAGTTCCGTACACACAGTCAGATTTGGTCATTATTTTGTTTAACTGTTGACGAAGCTTCAAAGCCAGATGAAACATTTATGCAAAGCGAACCTATGATTAATGTTATCAAGGGCGGTGGCGGAAGTCAGAATATTAAAGAAGGTAGACGTGCAACAACTTTAACCGAAGATACCTTCGGTAGGGTAGAATACTATATCGACAATGTCCGTATAGAATCAGTATTACAACCAGGCGGTATGGGATCAAGGATGCCAGCGGTTCACACATTTAACTTTGAAGTTACAGAGCCATACAGTCTTGGTAACTTTATGGAAAGTTTACAGGTAGCGGCAGTTACAGCCGGATACAAACAATATATTTCAGCACCTTTTTTATTAATGTGTGAGTTCATTGGACACACAGATGAGAACACTACCCAAAGAGTTGCAAAAAGATATTTTCCTATACAATTAAGTACTACATCAATCACTGCTGACGCAGGAGGAACCAAATACGATATCCAAGCAACTGCTAGAAACGGTGCTTGTTATACAGATGCAATACAGATGTTACAAACAGATGTAACGGTTATTGGTGGAACTGTTGAAGAAGCACTTCAGAGTGGAAGTCAAAGTCTAACAAGAGTAATGAACACAACACTACTTGAAAGAGAAGAGTCAGAAACAGAACAGTTTGCTGATGAATATATTATTATGTTTCCTAAGGAAGAAGATCTTGCAAGTAAGACTTTTGCAACATCACCGGATGAGACCACAGGAAAAGCAACATATGATCCGCAGAAAGAATATGAATCAAGATATGGTGCATCCCAGGGTGTAAAGAAGTTAAACTATGAAGAATGGTTTCAAAGTGTTACAGGCTTTGGTGTTAAAAGATCAAAAACAAGTGATGCAATAAGAACCAGCACAACACAACAAGAAAATATTAGTGAAATAGGTAAGGCAACATTACTAGAACAAAAACTAGATCCTGGAGGCATTAAACCTGGAACTTACTATGCAAGTTACGACAAAGAGAAACAGGTATTTGAACAAGGTCAGATAGCCATACCAGCAGACAAAAGAGCTTTTAAATTTACCAAAGGTACAACGCTGAACACGATTATTGAGGAGATAGTTGTTACTAGTAGTTATGGATTAGAATTAACAAAACAAGACCTTGATAAAGAAGGTTACAGAAATTGGTTTACGATACAAGGGTGTGTGTACGATGTTCCTGTGAAGCAGGTAGAAGATGCCAAAGCAAGAATGCCTAAGATTTATGTGTTCAAGGTTATACCATACAAGGTTCATTCAAGTGTTTGGCAGGCTCCACAAACTGTTACCGAAGGACAAGAGGAAATAAAAAGAAAAGTAAGAAAAGCATACAATTATATCTACACAGGAATGAACAAAGATATTTTAGACTTTGACATCAAGTACGAAACTAGATTCTTAACTCCTACCCCGATGGACAAGAAACCTGAAATACCAAATGCATATCTTGCCAATGCATCAGTAAATGAAGAAGGTACTATAATTGCCAACGCTCCAGGATCAACAGAAACACCAAAAGTAAATCCGTTAAAGGTTGTTGGTGCGTCTGACATGGCAAACATAACAACAGGTGTAACAGCCGCCAATGCCACGACCAAAGGTAAGATAGCTAGAGAATTTCACAAGGCACTTATCAACAGTACAGTTGACCTGGTTAATGTAAATTTAAAAATTATGGGAGATCCTTGGTATCTGTCAGACAGTGGTATAGGAAACTATCAAGCAAGATCTGGATTCATGATGTTTGATGATGAAAAAAAGCAAATGGATTATGTAAGACAGCAGGTATTCATTTACCTAAACTTTAGAACACCTTTTGATATTGATCCGGTTAGTGAAGGCGGATTGCTTACGTCCAAGGGAGGAATGGTAGTTAAATCCTTTAGCGGATTATACAGAGTTACTGTAGTTGCTAGTGACTTTAGTGGCGGACAGTTTACACAGGAACTAACACTTATCAGAGCGCCTAATCAAACAAATCTAGATACAGATCAAAAACCAACTGGAATAGCTAACCCAACTGAGAAGAAGCCAGCTCCAAAGGGTGAAGGTCCAGACAAGAAAAGCCATAAGTCAATGGAAACACAGATGATGGTTGATGACTTTGCCGCTGTCAAGAAGAAGCCTATTCCAATGCAAGCCAAGATAGCTGAACTCAGAGCCATGGCACTAGCAAATCAAAATCGGATAAACATTGGACAAGAACTGATAGATCAGTTTAATGCAGGTGCAGACATAACAGAAGATTTAGGCTCAGCAGTTAATTTAGCTGTAAATGAAGTCAAAGGAAGATTAACATAATGGCTGGATTACCAGAAAAAAATCAAAACATAGACAGGACCAGTAAGTATACCTCTCCTGAATTTAAACCTGGTCCGTTTGAAGCTGTTGTTATAAACAATTTAGATCCTGAATTCCATGGAGCCATAACTGTACAACTAAGAAAAATGAACGAGTCGCAAGGTATTGCTTTTGCAGACGGCGAATTATATACAGCAAAATATCTGCAACCATTTGGAGGATCAACTCCTGGGTTTGGAAGTACAAAGAATACAGGATACAAAGACAGCCAACAGAGCTACGGTATGTGGATGGTTCCACCAGATGTAGGAACGACAGTATTGGTTATATTTGCAGAAGGTAATCCTAATATGTGTTACTGGTTAGGTGTTGTACAAGACAAGTTTATGAACTTTAGTGTACCGGGTCATGCCGCAACAACACTTCTTAACGAAGATGTTCCAGATAACCTAAAAGGTAAAAAGTTACCAGCAAGTGAATACAACAAAGTATTAAATCCTGGAACACAACAAGACCCTACTAGATATTTAAAACCCTATCAAAAAACATTTACTGACAACCTTGTTGCACAAGGATTGTTGGAAGATGAAACACGTGGTATAACAAGTTCAAGTGCAAGGCGTGAAGTGCCTAGTGCAGTATTTGGGATAAGCACACCTGGACCTGTAGACAAGAGTCCTGGATCACCACAGGTTAAGATAGGTTCAAAGGACGACAATACAAGTGTGTTCAAGGCAAGACTTGGTGGAACAAGTTTTGTTTTTGATGATGGTAATGACAAGTACCTAAGAAAGAAATCTGCAAGTGAAGGAGCCCCTGACTATGCAGACGTAAATCAAGGTGAAATGGAAGGTCAGAAAGGTCTGTTGCACAACGAACTTGTGAGATTGCGTACACGTACAGGACACCAAATACTTTTACACAACACGGAAGACTTGATATATCTAGGAAATGCTAGAGGTACTGCTTGGATAGAATTAACTTCAGATGGTAAGATTGATATATTTGCACAGGATTCAATCAGTATGCACACAGCAAATGATTTTAATCTTACAGCAGACAGAAACGTTACAATAGAAGCAGGTGCTAATCTAAGCCTAAAAGCATCAGGAGATTATGTTGGAGATAAGATTCTCAAAGGAAGGGTGCAGATAGAATCAAACAAGAATACAAATATACTAGTGGGCGGTAGCACCAAGATTACAACAACTTCAGACTTTGATATAAACACAGGTGGAGCAAACAAACTTACAGCAGGCGGAACTACTGATATACTCAGCGGAGGCAACCATACAGAAACCGCTTCCGAAATCCATATGAATGGACCGCAGGCGGCTACGGCCGCTACCGCGTCCGCTCTGTCCGTACATCGCGTACCTGGTCACACAACACTTGGTGTTCTTTCACAACGTTCACCACAAGCTGAACCTTGGACACATCATGAGAATTTAAACCCGTTAGCATTTAAAATTGCACTTACAGATAGGGATTTAGTGACTACAGTAGCAAATCCTTTACCAACATCAACCACAGCTGACGTGTTCAAAAAGGAATTTAAAGCATAGGTAAATATTGTTATGGCAGACTTATATAAAAAAATTACAGTACCTTCAGGAGTAAACCAGCAACCGGTTACTACTAATCGTGCCTATAAGGGTACAAGTACAGTTAATCCTAATAATAACAGCAAAAGGCTGTTTGACATAGGACTTATTAAACAAGATTTATTGAATCACTTCCACATTAGACAGGGTGAGAAGCTGATGAATCCAGAATTTGGAACAGTGATATGGGACGCAATACACGAACCTTTAACAGAGGATATGAAAGAAGTTATTGCAAAGAACGTTACAACGGTCGTAAACAGCGATCCACGTATAGTTGTTTCAAGTATAGTAATTGATTCGTATGAGAGCGGAATAATAATTGATGTTGATCTGATGTATTTGCCATACAATATTTCAGAAAAACTGAGGTTGACTTTTGATGAAGAGTCAGGCTCTTATTAAGTACGTACTTTACGGATTACAATAAATAGTAATATTAAGGAAAGCAAATGTCGTCAACAAATAGACAAAACAGATTATTGTTAGCTGAAGATTGGAAAAAGGTCTATCAGTCATTTAGAAATGCAGAATTTAAGTCTTATGACTTTGATAATCTGCGTCGTACAATGATCAACTATATACGACAAAATTATCCAGAAGATTTTAACGATTATATTGAATCAAGTGAGTACCTTGCATTAATTGACCTTATAGCTTTCCTAGGTCAAAATATTGCTTTCCGCGTAGATTTAAATGCTAGAGAAAACTTTTTAGAGTTAGCTGAACGTAGAGAATCAGTTTTACGTTTAGCTAGGCTCTTATCATACAATCCAAAACGTAATCAAACAGCAAACGGATTGCTTAAATTTGAAAGTGTAAGTACATCAGAGGACATAGTTGATTCAAATGGTACTAACCTATCAAACCAAACAGTTTTATGGAACGACCCTGCAAACACAAACTGGAGAGAACAGTTTGAAAAAGTTTTAAATGCGTCATTGCCAGTAAACAGCATTGTAGGTAAACCTATCAAAAAAGATACTGTTGAAGGAGTACCAACATACCAATACAGATTTGATGCAAGTAATACAGATGTTCCTGTTTATACTTTTAGTAAAAACGTTGACGGAAAGAATTTACAATTTCAAGTTGTTTCGACAGATGTTAATAACGGTGTTATATCAGAAGAAGCACCACTACCTGGAAACAGTTTAGGATTTTTATATAGAGATGACGGAAGAGGACCTGGAAGTTCTAACACAGGATACTTTTCACATTTTAGACAAGGTACATTAGATACAGGTACTTTTAATATTACATCTCCTAGCACGAATCAAACAATAGGACTTGAAGCAACTAACATCAACAACACAGATGTTTGGTTATACAGATTAAATTCAATTGGGGCTGAGGACGAAATTTGGTCAAAGGTTGATTCAACAGAAGGTAATAACATTGTATACAACAGCATAAGAAAAAATGTTAGAAATATCTTTGGAGTATTAAGTAAATCACAAGACTCAGTTGATTTAATTTTTAGTGATGGTACGTTTGGTAACTTACCGCAAGGAAACTTTAGAACATATTATAGAACAAGTGTAAACGATCAATACAATATTGTTCCAGCAGATTTAGTTAACATCAGTGTGTCAATACCTTACACATCAAAAACAGGAAATCAAGAAACACTTACAATTTCGTTGGAGTTAAAATATACTGTTGACAATGCAACCATTTCAGAAAGTAATGCAAGTATTAGACAGAATGCTCCAAGTACATATTACACACAGAACAGAATGGTTACTGGAGAAGACTATCAAGTAAGTCCTTTAGGAATCAGCCAAGAAATTATTAAAGTAAAAAGTGTAAACAGAACTTCAAGTGGTATTTCAAGATACTATGATTTATTAGATGCTACAGGAAAATATTCTAGCACTAACTTATATGGTGCTGACGGCGTCATTTATAAAGACTCTTACACAGATAAAACATCTTTTACGTTTAGTACTAAAACAGACGTACAGGGCGTTCTAGTAAACACTATAACACCAATATTAAGCCAGAAGCAGATGTTGAATTATTATTTGACTAACTTTCCTAAGACGCTTGTTGCTGACTTGGGTGCAAAATGGTCAAGCAAAACTACAACAACAAATCAATCAACAGGATCATTTGTTGATGCAAACAGTACATCATTACAAGTAGGAAGTTTTACTGCTAGTGCATTAAAGTTTATTGAACCAGGAACACTATTAAAATTTGTTGCTCCAACAGGATATCATTTTATGGCAAACAACAGTCATGCACTTATGCTTGGCAATGCAGATCATCCTAACGCAATAACTTACAAATGGGTAAAAGTTGTAAGTGTAACTGGAGATGGAAGAACTGATAACACAGACGGTACAGGACCTATTATACTAAATGATATTATTCCTACAAATGCTGTCCTGTCAGAACTAAAACCTAAGTTTAGTAAAACGTTGTTAACTGATGTACAATCACAGATTACAGATCAAATTTTTGCTTATAAAACATTTGGTTTAAGATATGATAGTGCGTTAAGACAATGGCGAATGATTACTGCAACTAACTTAGATATTTCAAGTGATTTTAGCACAGGTAAAACAGGTGATGTTACAGATCAAGCATTAGATTCAAGTTGGTTAGTATTATTTGAAACAGACGGTGAAAAATATACAGTTACTTCAAGAGCACAACGATACGTTTTTGAAAGTAATGAAGAAATTAGATTCTATTATGATAGTACAAGCAAAATATTTGATAACAGAACAGGTAAAATTATTAAAGATAAGATTGCAGTATTAAGTATTAATACGCAACCAGATAGTACAAGTCCTTTTACAATAGATTATCCATGGGAAATATCTAAAGAATATAGAGACGGAGACGGATACATTGACAGTAAAAAAGTTGAAGTAAGTTTTTATGATTCAGACTCTGATGGAGTTGTAGATGATCCTGAAACTTTTATTGCACTAGTTGACGAAACAACTAATGCTTTAACAAAATATGTTTTCTTGAAAAAATATACATCATCAGATGGTATTGATGACTACAAGTATATGGATAATAGTTCCGGTAGTGTACTAGTAAAACAAAGTGAAAGTCTTGTTGGTGCATTAAGCACGTACACAGATGGACAGGTATTTTATCTAGTTACTGAAGACGTATTTAAAGTATACAGCTCAACAGCAGGCACACTATCATTAACAACTGATTATAAAGCATACGTAGGTAGAAGTGGACTTAAATTCCATTACGTTCATTCAGCAGATGATGACAGCAGAATTGATCCAAGTTCAAGTAACTTAATTGACAGTTACTTATTAACAAGAACTTATGATACAGAATTTAGAAGATATCTAGATGGTACGGTTGTAAATAAACCTTTACCACCTAGCAGTGACAATCTGTTTAACAACTACGGTGCTGAAATTAATAAGATTAAATCTATTAGTGATGATGTAATTTATCATCCAGTAAAATATAAAGTTTTATTTGGATCAAAAGCAGATGCTCAAGTACAAGCAAATATTAAAATAGTTAAGAATCCAGATCAGGTTGTTAACGATAACGATATTAAGGCAAGAGTTATTTCAGCAATGAATGGCTACTTTGCTTTAGAAAATTGGGATTTCGGTGATACGTTTCATTTCTCAGAGATGGCTACTTATATTATGAACGAAGTTGCACCTGATCTAGTAAACATTGTAATTGTTCCTAAACAAGACTCTCAAGGATTTGGAAGTCTTTACGAAATCAAGTCAGAAGCAGATGAAGTTTTTGTTAGCGGAGCAACAGTTGATGATGTAGCAATTATTGATGCAATTACGGCAAGTAAATTAAAAGCATCAGGAAATGTTCTTACATCAACAGCTACTACTTCAAGTGGTGTTACAAGTGGATCTAGTTATACAGCGGCATCAACAGTTTCAAGTTCTTCAAGTTCTTCAAGTTCTTCAAGTTCAAATAGTGGAAGCTCTGGGAGTGGTTATTAATGGCATATGATGATAATCAAAACGAATATCCTTTACCAGGTGGAACATCAGACACTAGCCACACTAGGACCAGTGCTGAACACCTTCCAAGATATTTTAGGACTTCACATAATAAAAAATTCTTAAGTGCTACACTTGACCAGTTATTAAATCCAGGTGTTGCAGAAAAGATTAGTTCTTACTATGGTAGAAGAATTGCTAAAGCACGTAAGGCATCTGATACTTACGTAGGTGATGTTAGCACACAAAGAGAAAATTATCAATTAGAACCTGCAACAGTCGTTAAGGATACGTTAAACAACGTAACTTTTTACAAAGACTATAACGATTTAAAAAATCAAGTTAAAGCATTTAATGGTACTGTTGATAACGATAGTAAATTATTCAGTCAAGAGTATTATGCTTGGAATCCCAGTATTTGTTGGGATATGTTTACAAACTTTAGAGATTACTACTGGTTAGAAAATGGACCATTAAGTATTCCTGTTGTTGGACAAGCAAAAGGATTAACAAGTACATATACAGTTACAAGTGTAGATAACTTAGATAATAAAGCATATCTTTTTACACCTGATGGACAAACACAGAATCCAACACTTAAATTATATAGAGGACAAACGTATAAGTTTGATATCAATACCCCAGGTATGCCGATGTCAATCAAGACAGCTAGAACGTTAGATAGTGCATACAATTATAGTGTAGGTATTAGCGATAGCACACATACAACAGACGTAGGAACTATTGAATTTACAGTTGACGTACTTGCACCAGATACATTATATTATGTAAATGGTAATGATATTAATGCAAGTGGATTGATACAAGTTTATGATATTTTAGATAACACAGCTATTGATGTTGAAGCAGAGATAGTTGGTAAGAAAACATACTCAATGACAAACGGATATGAAATGTCAAACGGTATGAAAGTAAACTTCCAAGGTACAGTAACGCCTACAAAATATGCCGAAGGCAATTGGTATGTTGAAGGAGTGGGTAGTGAAATAAAACTTATTAACGAAAAAGATATTGAAGTACCTGGTACAGTAAGCACAAATCAGCCAATCCTGTTTGACAGTCAAAAGTTTGATAGAGCACCTTTTAGTAATGCAAATGCTTGGGCAACAACAAAAGATTATATTGTACAAAACAGAGCTTCAACAAGTAAAAGTTCTTGGTCAAGATATAACAAGTGGTTTCATAAGTCAGTACTAGAAGCTACAGCATTAATCAATGACGAACCTAGTGATATTAATCAAACAGGTAGAGCTACAAGACCAATTATTGAATTTGATCCAACACTTAAATTATGGAACTTTGGTACTGAAGCAAAACAAGACGTTGACTTACTAGACACATTTACAGCTGATGTATTTTCAACTGTTGAAGGTGCAATAGGTTACAACATTGATGGCGTAGACGTTGCTGACGGAATGAGAATCTTATTTACTGCTGATCCAGATACAAGAGTCGCAGGTAAGATTTTTAAAGTTAAATTTATTATACATAACTTTGTAAGACAAATCAGCTTAATAGAAGAAACAGATACAACACCTTTATTAAATGAAACTGTATTAATCAAAGATGGTACAGACTATAAAGGAAAGATGTGGTTTTATAACGGAACCAAATGGAAAGCTGGACAAGACAAAACAGCAGTTAACCAATCTCCAACCTTTGACTTATATGATCAGAATGGAGTAGACTTTAACGATACAACAAGTTATCCTAACTCAACCTTTGCAGGAACTAAATTATTTTCTTACAAAGAAGGTACAGGAACTAACGATGCTGTATTAGGTTTTCCTTTAACATATAGAGCATTAGAAAATACAGGTGATATTGTATTTGATTTTAATTTATTACAGGATGAATTTACATATCAAACTAGCAACGCAAGTGCCACAGCAAAAACAGAAGTTGGTCTTTTAAGAAGATATACAGATAGAACTACATTTACATATACTTCAGGTTGGACTAAAGGATATGAAGATAGTAAACAATTAGTTAATAGACAGTATGTCATAGATACACAATATAATGATTTTGCAGTTGACGTTTATAAAGATAGTGGTAACTTAAATGACTTATGGGTAAGAGTTTATGTAAACAATAAACGTAAAAAACCTCTTACAGATTATACTGTTAACAGAATTAATAAGATTGCGTATATTACTTTTACTACACCTTTAGTAAAAGACGATATACTTTTAATTAAAACAAAAAGTGATACAAAGAAAAACGCAAATGGTGTTTATGAAATAGCATCAAACTTAGAAAGCAATCCACTTAATAATAACATTGGATCGTTTACACTAGGAGAAGTTAATGACCATGTTGAAAGCATCTGTGAGATGCGTGATGACTTTGTAGGTGATTTTCCAGGTACAGGTAATCTAAGAGATTTAGGAAACTTGTCTGCTTATGGTACAAAATTTTTACAACATAGTGGACCTTTTAATTTAGCAAACTACCATATCACTAATAAAGATGCTAACATCATAAAAGCAGTACAATTTGCTAAAAGAGAATACGGTAAGTTTAGAAAGCTATTTTTACAGACAGCAGATACTTTAGGATTTGATGGACAAAATAAAATTCACTTTGATAAAGTGATGGAAAAACTTAACGACAGTAAAACTAGCGATATGCCGTTTTACTTTAGTGACATGATAGGTTACCTAAGTTCTAAAAAATCAACTCATATTGTACAGAATCCAAGCACACAATATTATGCGTTGAACACAGCATTTGATCTTACGTCAGTTGGTAATAGAGCTGTAAACGTTTATATTAACGGAGTACAGCTTATAGAAGGAACTGATTACATATTTGAAGCAAACTATAGTGGATTTGTAACTATTACAAAAACTAAGGTTATCGGAGATACTATTGACATATACGAATATAGCAATACTGATGGATCATATATTCCACCTACACCGACCAAGTTAGGATTGTATCCTAAATTTGTTCCTCAAAAGTTTTCAGATACAACATACCAAACACCGGTTAATGTTATCCAAGGGCATGATGGAAATATATTTGTTGCTTATAATGATTACAGAGACGACTTATTACTTGAACTAGAAAAAAGAATTTACAATAATATTAAAGTTGACTATGATGCTACTATGGTTAACATACACGAATACATTGGCGGAGAAACTAGAGATACAGGATTTACTAGAGCTTCAAGAGATAAAGCACTATTATCTGAATTTATAGAATGGAGTAATTTACTAGGAAGTCCGGATTACACAGACTATAGCTTCTGGACTAGATCAAATAGTTTTACATACAACTATAGCAGTACTAATAGCCCAAGCGGAAAACAAAATGCAGGATACTGGAGAGCAGTATACAAAGAAGCATATGATACTGATCGTCCTCATACCCATCCATGGGAAATGTTAGGATATAGTTTAAAACCAACTTGGTGGGATACAGTTTACGGTGCGGCTCCTTATACAAGTGAAAATAAAATTTTATGGAAAGATCTTGAAGATGGTGTAATTAGAATTCCAGGACAACCTGTAACTTATAATAGCAACTATGCTAGAACTAATTTAACAAAGCACATTCCAGTTGACGATGGTGGTAACTTATTAAGTCCGTTGGATTCAAACTATGCAAAAGATTACATTAGTAACAGAACACAAAATCCATTTGTGTTTGGTGATCAATCACCTACTGAAACTGCTTGGCGTAGAAGTTCTGAATATCCATTTGCATTAATAATAGCTTGGATGCTTAACCAACCAACTAAAATTATAGGACTAGGATATGATAGAGCAAGAATTAAACGTAATCCTGCTAAAGAAGTTATCTATAGTGAAACTAACAAAAGACTTAGATTAGAAGATTTAGTATTTCCTAATACGGATCAGGATACAACAAGAGTAACTACATCAGGACTTGTAAACTATATTGCTGAATACATGAACAGCAAAACAATTAAGTATTATTCACAATTCAAAACTGATCTAAAAAATGTTACCAACCAACTAGGATTAAAGATTGGTGGATATACAGAAAAAACTAAATTTAAACTAGCACTAGATTCAAGAACTCCTTATAATGAAGGTAATGTTTTTGTTCCAGAAGAAAACTATCAAGTATTTCTTAATAAGAGTAGCGTAATTGATCTTATTCCATACAGTGGTGTAATTATAGAAAAAGTTGCCGCTGGATTTATTGTTAGAGGATACAACTATAATAACCCTTACTTCAAATACTATTCACCTGTTGAACTTGCAGATGATCCGGTAGCAAGGGTCGGCGGAGTTACAGAAAGTTTTGTAACTTGGTCAAGTGGACAAAGTTATAGCCCAGGGCTAATTGTTGAGTTTGGAAGTCAATATTATATGACTGAAACACAACACGTTGCTGGTGATAATTTTGACCAATCAAAATTTGTTAAATTAGCTGAACTACCTACAACAGGAGGAAGAACAGCAATATTCCATAAACAATGGAATGAAGGAATCAACGACGAACCGTTAGAGTTAGCTTATGGTACTATGTTTAGGACTATACAAGGAGTTGTTGATTTTCTATTAGGATATGAAAGATATCTAAATGCACAAGGGTTTAAGTTTGAACAATACAACACAGAAATAAACCAAGTTGAAGATTGGCGCCTAAGTGCAAGAGAGTTTATGTTCTGGACTACACAGAACTGGGCAGAGAATAGTGTTATAACTTTAAGTGCAGGTGCTAACAAACTTTGTTTTTACAAAGAAAATCATGTTGCAGATAATATTTTTGATAACTTCTACGGTTACAATATGTTCAAAGCAGATGGTAAAAAGTTATTACAAGCATTTGTAAACACATATAGAGATAACGACAACTATATGGAAATTACTACCAAGAATACAGCAGATGGAATCTATGCTGTTAAGATTCCTTTAATACAAGTTGAACACGTTGTATTACTTGACAACACCACTGTATTCAAAGATTACATTTATGATTTAGAACCAGGATATAGACAAGAAAGAATTAAGGTATTAGGATATAGAACTGATCAATGGACTGGTGGATTTAATATTCCAGGATTTGTTTTTGATGATGTTAAGATTACTGAATGGGATACATGGACAGATTACGCACTTGGCGATACAGTTAAGTATAAAGAATTTTATTATGTTGCAAAAGTAAAAGTACCCGGATCAGAAATTTTTGATGAGTCTAGCTGGGAACGATTACGTACAAAACCACAGTCTGGACTAATTGCAAACCTAGACTATAAAGCAAAGCAGTTTGGTGACTTCTATGACTTAGACACAGATAACTTTGATGAAGATCAACAAAAAGTTGCACAACATCTAATTGGTTATCAAAAACGTCAATACTTAGAAAATATTATTAATGATGATGTTTCACAGTACAAATTCTATCAAGGATTTATTCAAGACAAGGGTACAAAAAATTCACTAACTAAACTGTTTGATGCATTATCAAATACTACAACGGATAGTGTAGAGTTCTATGAAGAATGGGCAGTGAGACTTGGCCAACTAGGATCATCACAGTCCTTTGACGAAGTTGAATACAAGTTAGACGAAGCTAAATTTAGATTAACTCCTCAACCTGTAGAACTTGTAAGTTCTATAACAGGACAAGAAACAGATTTAATCTATAGACAAAGACCGTTTGAAACTTATTTAAAACCAGACGGCTACGACCATAAACCATTCCCTACAAAATATAAAGATGTTGATTACATTCAAACAGCAGGATACGTAAATTCTGCAGATGTTAAATCACAAGTAGCAACGTATGATGATATATTAGCCTTAACATTGACTAACTATAACATTGGTGATTATATATGGACTGGTACTGGTAAATCAACTACAAGCTGGGACGTATTAAAATACACACGTACAGATTTCCAACTTAAATCAATTAGTTCAGATACCAATGCAGGTACAACTACATTTGCCTTAAAAGCAGGACAAATGGCTACTTTTGCCGCTGATGATATTATTGGAATTATTGATGCCCCTGGCGCCGAGAAGTTTTATAAAGTAAAAGAATGTGTCTTGGGTACTATCGTTTGTTATGCAAATGGTGTCACACCAGATCTAGCAGAAGCACAAGATCCATCAGCTAACTTTGGATTTGTTACTCACTTTGTTTCATCCAGGGTAGCATCTTTAGAAGAAGCTAACACAAGATTAGTTAATAGCCAACTAAAAGTAGGCGAAACTATATGGGTTGATGACGATAGCAACAGTCGTTGGGTAGTTCTACAAAATAATCCAACACACTCGCAACATCAAGTTATATCAAATGTTGAAACAGGTGATGCAAGTACAAACTTTGGTAAGGTAATTGCTTGTGATGAAAGAAACGCAACATTAATGGTAGGTGCTTCTGAATCAAACAAAGTTTATGTTTATCAAAGAACAAGTGATGGAGGACAATACCAACACGCACAGACTATTACTGCTCCAACAGGGTTATACACAGGTAACGGTAAGTTTGGTACAGGACTAGCACTATCAAGAGATAGCAAATGGTTAGTTGTAGGTGCACCGCAGGCAAGTAATTTAAAAACTAAATTTAGTGGAAACTTTAGTGGATCACAAAGTTATGCCAAGGGCGACATTGTAAACTACCAAGAAAATTTCTGGGAAGCACAATTTCCTATTTCGGCGGCACAAGGTACATTAACATTTAACAGTTTTTATGATACTGCCGATATTGCCGAAGCAAGTTGGAATGGAACAGCTTATCCAAACGTAGTATATGCTATAAGAGGAAATTACAACTTTAATGTTCCAACAGATCATATGCTTATTAGAGCTCCAACGGCTCAGTATGAAGGATCAGCTGTTGGTGATGCACTTGTATTAAACTGGAAACAGTATTCGCAAAATTATCCAAACGGAATATTACCATTTGGTAGTAACGGACCAGGCGTAGCACAATTTGAAGGCAACAAAACTATTGCAAGTAAAGTTGATGCAATACTTTACTTTGATAACTTATTAAGAACTCCTGTTGTTGGCGAAACTATATCAACAGCTACAGCAATAGGTATAGTTGATTACATTCACGTTGAAAACGTAAACCAAGCAACAATTTATATTAAAGATTCAAATGGTCAGTTTACTGACAGTGGATCGGCACAGATAGGTTCAGTTTCAATGGGAACTTATGTTGCAGTTAATCCTTTAAACTCCGCGGCATCATTTGGTGGCTGGTGGAAGGTTTCAGGCTTAACAGCATTTACTTCAAGTGTTAAAGATATTACTACTCCACAATTTGTAGTGCAAGATATTATTACAACACAGGAAAGTAAAAGTCCTGAAGTATACTACAACACAATGGATGATGTGTATGCACTAAATCAAATAACAGATCCAACCAAAGGCGGTAAGTTAGGACATCTAAGTTTCTACAACAAACAAGGTATGCCTGATTTAAGTCCTTACTGGTTCTTTAGAGGTCCAAAGGCTTGGACAGATACTTTAACTGTTGGTGACACTTTTAAAATGGAAGTTAATCAGATTAGAAACAGTTTAGGTACTGTTTTTGATCCTGCAACATTAGGTTTAAATTTAACTTACACTAATCAAGCACTTGGACATGAAGTTTATGATCTTTGGGACGGTTACGTTGATGTAACATTTACAAATTTTGATAACCAAGGTAATCCTTTTATTCCACAAGTAGGCGACACAATCGTTGATCAAACAACAGGTGCAGAAGCCTACGTGGCATATTTACAGGAACAATTATTAGATTGTAGACTTTACATTAAAAATAAAACAGGTGCGTTTAAGTTTGGAAACCTAAATGCTGATACAAGTACTATTGCAATTAAAAATGGTGTAAGTGCTGGTATTGATAGATTGTCAGGAAGACTAGATGCTACTGACCAGTCAAGTAACACAACAGGTAAACTAGTTGTTGTTAGATTTACTGATTCAACACAGTTACCTGTAACAACACCTTCGTTTAGAAACGAAGTTGAGATTCAAGTTTACAATAATAGAACAGTAAGTGGTGTTGCAAGAACACCAAACTATCCTAATCCACTTAATAAAGATTGGATACAGGTTTCGGCAATCAAAGCAGATGAAACTGGTGTAGCAAGTTCATACAGTAACGAGGGTGTATACTTTGTATATGAAAGAATGGGTACTGGATTATATTCTTTCCAACATGGTTACACTAATCCACAAAGAGATAACAATCGTAACTTAGGTACTCAAATTGAAATAACTAAATCTAATATACTAGATACTTTTTATAGAGTATTCATAAGTGCTCCTGGAGACGGTACTGTAAGTAACAGTGGTAGAATACACCTTGTTAACCATGGTACAGATTCAGATGGTACAGTTTACGAGTGGGCAAGAAGTAAGAACTTAAACTTCAAAGGTGAGTATGATGCCACATTATCTTATTATACTAATGATATTGTTTTATATCAAGGTAGCTTCTATGAGGCAACAACTAACTTAACACCAGGTGCTTTTAGTATAACATACTGGACACTCTTAACTTCAACTATTGATTATATAGGTTATGTTCCTAATGATACAAGTTTAACAGTTAGTGACGACAGCACATTTGACAAAAACACATTAACAAATTACGCACATCCGTTTGCAATTAGCAAATACGGAGACTTGATTGCAACTGTGGCAGACTTTAATGATAGTGATCCTAAGATAATAATTTACAGATTAAACAATGGTCATTATGATTTTTCACAGATGATTACTGCTCCTGCAACAGGTGTTGGCTTCGGAACATCAGTAAGCCTTAACGATGACGGAGATATGTTAGCCGTAGGTGCTCCACTAGACGATACTCGTTCAAACGACAATGGTAAAGTTTATCTTTATACAAGTAGTGCTGGTACGTTTACAAATACACAGGTGATATACAGTCCTGAAAATGATGTTGCTGAACGATTTGGTGCATCATTAGACTTTGAAGGTAACGATTTAATAGTAAGTTCTAAAGGTGGTGATCTTGTAACATCAACATCTTTTGACACACTAACAACTACATTTGATAATAACTTAACACAGTTTGAAAGTGTTAATGCAGATAGTGGACAAGTGTTCATGTATCAGAAAGTTAAAAACAAATTACTTTATTCAGAGAAGTTTAATTATAAAAATGCTTCTACAGAAAGATTCGGTGAGTACTTGCTGTTTAATGAGAACCATGTATATGTACCGATGCCAGAGCTTTCTGTAACAGACAATAACTACATTGGAACGTTATTAGATTACAAATCAACAAGAGGAATTAAACCTTGGCAAGAGTTACGTAATCCTTCAGAGCAAGTTGATCTAAGTAAGTTTAAAGGTGTATTCATTTACAACATAACTTCTAATCCTAAGGCGCAAACAATTGATTATATTGATCCTATACAAGGAAAAATTGCAGGAGCGGCAGAAGAAGAATTAACTTATAAAACACATTATGATCCTGCTGTTTACACAACAGGTACAGCATCACCAAGCACAGTAATTGATCCAGAAAACTATTGGGCTGATAGTTATGTTGGTAAGTTATGGTGGGATATAAGCACAGCTAAATTTGTAAATCCTTATCAAGGAAACATAGTTTACAATACTGCAAACTGGAATAGATTATTTACAGGTGCAAGTATTGATGTATACGAGTGGGTAGAAACACAATTATCTCCAACGGCTTGGACAGCATTAGCAGATACAGAAGAAGGACTAGTTAAAGGTATAAGTGGTACTCCTAGAAGTTTAACAGAATTTACACAAATACAAAAATACGATGAAGTGTCTAAAGGATTCTTTAACAAGTATTACTATTGGGTCAAGAACAAGAAAATTATTCCACCACTAGAGTGGAGAAAAACTTCAGCTTATGATGTTTCACAGTTGATTACAGATCCAGCGGCACAAGGACAAAAATTTGTTGCCATGTATTCCAATAACAGGTTTGGATTATACAACTGTCAATCATTAGTAAGTGGTCCAGATAATGCTATTAACTTCCGTTATTGGAAGATAGATAACAAAGACATTAATGCACACAATCAGTATCAGATTATATCTGAAGGACTAGACACTAGTACGCCTAATGCAGAACTAGAACGCAAATGGTACGATAGTTTAATTGGTGTTGATAAAAATGACAGACCAGTTCCAGATCCAATATTAAGTGAAAAACAAAGATATGGTATATTAGACAGACCAAGACAAGGTATGTTTAAGAATCGTGTTGAAGCTCTAAAACAAACTGTTGAAAGAGCCAACGACGTATTAAAGAAAAACTTAATTGTTGATGAATATAATTTAACAAACTTTTTAAGCAAAGATGCAATACCTACTTTATTAAGTAGAAAGTTTGATAAGTCAGTAACAACTCATGCTGAACTAGGATTTGTAGGAATATCAAATGTTATTCCAGCAGTAATAACACCAGTGTTTGTGAATGGTAAACTTGACAGGTTAACAATTACAAATGGAGGTAAAGGATATACAACAGTTCCAACATATACATTTAGTAATGTAGGCAATGGTTCGGGTGCAGAAGTAACTCTAGAAATTAATACAGCAGGTACAGTAACAAGTGCAACTGTTAAAAATTCAGGATCAGGATATGCAACGACAACTGGTTTAGAAATAAGAAAATATAGTGTACTAGTTAGTGTAGACGAAACAGTTAGTAACAAGTGGGCAATATATGCCTATAACAATTTAACTAAAATTTGGGAAAGAACTTCAAGTTCAAGCTATGATACAACTAACTGGTGGGACTATGCAGATTGGTATGACACAGGTTACAGTGAATTTACTGAAGTAGATTTCCTAGTTGACTACTCATATGAGCTAGAAGGATTATCAGATACTATAGGAGATATTGTTAAAATATCTACAATCGGATCAGGTGGTTGGTTACTACTTGAGAAGATTAGTAATGACGGAGCCGACTACACTACAAAATATAAAACAGTAGGTAGAGAGAACGGAACTATACAATTAAAAACAGCATTGTATAATCCAGCAAATAGTAATGTTGGTTACGATGGATTAAGTTATGATACTTCATTTTACGATGATCAACCAACTCTTGAATTAAGAAATATTTTAACAGGGTTACGAGATCATATCTTTATAAACACTCTTGCTGTTGAATACAATAACCTATTCTTTGCAAGTATGCGTTATGCTTTTGCAGAACAACCTAGTGTTGATTGGGCATTTAAAACTAGTTTCTTAAAAGCAAAACATAATGCTGGTGATTTACAACAGAAAATTACTTTCCAAAATGATAGCTTACCAAGTTATGAAAAATTTGTTGAAGAAGCTAAACCTTATAAAACTAAGGTTAGAGAATATATAAGTTCTTATACAAAAACCGATCCAACTAGCACAGGCGTAACAGATTTTGATATGCCACCAGCTTTCAGTGTTGACGATGGTAAAATTGTTCCTGCAAGTTTAAAAGTTAAAGATAATTTAATATATGGACAAGATGCAAATATTACAAGCTATCCTAACAAATACTGGGCAGACAACGTTGGGTTTGAAGTTACCAAAGTTAATATTAAAAGCGGTGGCTCAGGATACTTAGAAGTTCCGCAGATTAAATTTAGTGGCGGTGGCGGCACAGGTGCTAAGGCAACAGCTACACTTGGTAGTGGCGGATCGATAAAATATATTACAGTTACAAATCCAGGATCTGGATACTTATCTGCTCCAACTATTACTATTGACGGTACACAGAATCAATCAAGTTATAGTGTAGCTACAATAACAGCTGAAATAGGAAATAGCAAAGTAAGAAGTATTCATCACGTTTCAAGATTTGATAGAACAACTGGAACTTTCTTAATTACAACATTATCACAAACAGAAAACTTTACTGGTACTGGTAGTCAAACAACTTTCAATCTTAAGTTTCCAATGGATTTGAGAACTACACAGGTTGAAATTACAGTAGCAGGAGTTGAAAGTTTACAGAGTGAATATGCAGTTAGCAATATAGAATACACAGACAAGTCTTATGTAAGACACAAAGGTCGCATCACATTTACAGAACCACCAGCAACGGGTTCAGCGATTGTTGTTAAGTATTCTAAGTCTATTGATATGCTACAAGCACAGGATAGGATTAACTTATTTTATAGTCCAACAACAGGAATGTTAGGTAATGATGTTTCGCAGTTAATGGACGGTGTTGACTATGGTGGAATTGAAGTTAAGAGTTTCACGTTTGGTTCTGGAACAGGTTGGTCAAGTGATCCTTATTACACTACTACTTGGGACACATATGATAATACCTACGAAGACGAAGTGTTTACACTTGATGGAAGTACAAATGTATTTGCACTTGCTAAACCATTAGAAAATGGTGTAGTATATAATGTATACAAAAACGGAATAAGAATTGATGACGATACATGGGACGGAAGTAGCATTGGAACAGCCAATAATCCTAATGCAGTTATGCTACCGATTACAGGTTCAGGACAAACTTCAGTTCAATTAGACGAAACACTAATTCCTACAGTAGCAAATGATGTTATTGTAATTAGAAAAGCATCAAGCGATGGATCATTTATTCCAGATCCAGATGGTTATGACACATTATTACAAGGTGGTAATCTAGCTTATGAAAGTGCTAGAGGAATTAAAGCAGAAGAAATTGTCGTTGATGGTGATGGGTTTGTTACTCCACTAACATCAAAAGGTCCTGAGGAACTTGTTCCAGGACAGGTATTAGATACACTTGATATTAAAGTATATGAAAGAACTGGAGATGGTTCAAGTGTGTTACACAGTTATAACTATTTAGGTGACGGAACAAACAAAGACTTTGATATTAATTATGTTCCGATGAGTCAAAAGGATGTATGGATAAAAGTACATGGCACTATTTTATCTGATACAGAATTTACAGTAGACTACCAAAATAAAAAAATCAAGTTAACTACTGCTCCAGGAGATCAGCAACAGGTACACATTATTACAATGAGTAATAACGGTGAGCATATACTAGATGTTGATCAGTTTACAGGCGACGGGTCAACAGCACAATTTGTTACTCCTATAAAATATAAATCTACATTAAGTTTCTTCTTAACTGTTGATGGAAGAACAGTAAACGTTGACATGGCAGAAACAGATGCAACTTATAATGTTGGACAAGGATTGTGCGTATTTAAGATGGGTACAGCACCAGCTGATAATTCAGTTATACAATATGCAATATTTGATAGTGCAAGTAAATCATTCTCACAAATTGCAACAGATACATTTACAGGCGATGGAACAAATAAAGTGTTTACACTTGCACAAACACCATTGAATCAAAAACCATTAGAACATAATGTAATTGTTAAAGTTGGAAACAAGATATTAAGAGCAGGATACAATCAGTCATTTAATATAACAACAGCTAACAGGCAATACCAGTTAAGAGATTATCAAATTAATCAAGCTGGTGTAGGTGCTAACCAAGTAAGAGTATTCCTAAATGGAGTAGAACAAACTCTTACACAAAGTTGGAACTGGGATACATTTAACGCAACAGTAAATCTTTTTGCAGATGTAGGTGTTGACGGTGACGTGCTAGATGTTTATGTAATTGACAATGGTGAATATGCATTTGGTTACTTAGATGGTAACGGATTATGGGTTGAAACTACAGATAAAGTTTATCTTGGTACTGCTCCAGCTAATAATGAAAGTGTAACAGTTTATCAATTAACTAATCATGATGTTAGAAAAATTGAAAGAATGAACTTAGATGTTGTTACTAGAAATCCTGTAACAGTTGGTACAGATAATTATGCTGAATACCATCAGTTAACAAATGGAATTATTAAATTACGTAAAGCGGCCATTGATGCTGAATATGTTTGGATTACTAAAAACGGAACATTGTTAACACCAAGTGTTGATTATTACTTACAAGATGATAAGCAGTCAATTAGAATGGTAATAGATGTTGCGGCTAATGATAGTCTTGAGTTGATACACTTCTCAAACAGTACAATAGTTGGTAAGTTTGGTTACAGACAATTCAAAGATATGTTAAACAGAACACACTTTAAACGTTTAGGTGATAATGTAGAGTACACACTAGCAGAAAACTTAAACTGGTACGATACTAAGATATTTGTAACTAATGCAGATACTTTACCTAATCCAAACAGAGATAGAGGTATTCCAGGTATTGTATTCATTGGTGGAGAACGTATTGAATATTACTTAAAAGAAGATGGTACTTTAAGACAATTACGCAGAGGTACACTAGGAACAGGTATCAAAACGATACACAAAGCAGGAGCACAGGTGCTTGATCAGAGTGTTTACCAGACTGTACCGTATAAAGATGAAACTAGAACACAAACGTTTACAGCAGATGGCTCAACTAGAGCTGTAACTGTAGACTTTACACCAAACAACGTAAATGAATTTGAAATTTTTGTAGGTGGACGTAGATTACGCAAAAATGCGATAAGTTCCTTCAATCCAATCACTGATTTGGACAGTCCAGAGGGAGATTCTACATTACCAGCAGAATTTAGTGTTGATGGAGTCAATCCAGTAGTAACACTAACTGATACACCAGCGATTAACACCAGGATAACGGTGGTTAGACGCATTGGTAAAACATGGACTGACTCAGGAACTCCATTGAGATTGCAAGAAAATGACATTGGAAGGTTCTTAAGGAACAAAGAGGTGACGTTACCTAAATAAATACACTTGTAGGATATAAACATGACAGACATTTTTAAAGATAATTCAGGAGTTCTTTTGCAAGGACACATAAAGATACATAACCCAGAAAGCGGTGAAATCTTTGTGGATAAGCGAAATGCTATCCATTATGAGAATATGAGTATTTCACTAGCAGAAAGTTTAGCTAATCAAGGACAAGGAATGATATATTCCATGAACTTTGGTAATGGTGGTACATCCGTCGATCCAACGGGTATTATTACATACCTATCACCAAATAGCACAGGTACAAATGCTAGTTTGTACAATCAAACATACACTAAAGTAATTGACGATAATTCAATCAACAACACAGATCCTACAAGAAACAAGATTGAAACACGTCACGTTAGTGGAACAAATTACACAGACATCGTTGCAACTTGCTTACTAGACTATGGTGAGCCAAGTGGACAAGATGCATTAGATAACGCAACAAGTTCAAGTAGTTTATATGTATTTGATGAACTAGGACTTGTCAGCTATGCAACAAGTGGTACAGGTAGATTACTAACACACGTTATATTCCACCCAGTACAAAAAAGTTTAAACAGACTTATCCAGATAGACTATACTGTAAGAGTACAAAGTTTAACTGGATTTAACGAGGCGTAATATAAATGGCTTATACGGTAAACCATACAGACCTAGCTAACAAGGGTAGCATAACAGTTGAAGATAATACTCTCAACCAAACAACTACTTTGTCTCTTCCAGGTAGGAATACAACTGCCTATGGAACTGCTATTGCAGAAAACTTTTTACACTTACTAGAAAACTTTACAAATTCAACAGCACCAGGAAATCCAATCGAAGGACAACTATGGTACGATAATACTCCAGGTGTTGATATGCTTAAACTATATGATGGAACTACTTGGATTAGTGCATCAGGTTTAAAGAAAGCAACAACACAACCAGGTGCGGCACAATCAGTAACAGGAGACCTTTGGGTTGATACTGATAACCAACAATTATATTTGTACACAGGTTCAGGTTGGGTACTAGTAGGACCACAATTTAGTGATGGACTTTCAACAGGTGTTAGAGCAACTTCAATAGTTGGAACTAACAATGTTAGTTACACTTGTTTAATTGTAGAAGTTAGTGCAAAGACATTAGCAATTTATTCAACAGCGACATTTACACCTAAGACAACACTTACAGGGTTTACATCAATCAAGCCTGGATTTAATTTAAGTTCAGCAGATATTACAGGTGCTGGCGCAGGAAAATATTACGGTGTTGCAGAAAAGGCAGAAGCATTAGTAATTGCTGGAGAAACTATTCCGGCAACAAACTTTATACGTAACGATGCAACATCACAAAGTTTATATCCTATCACTGTAAAAAATAACGGTGGTATAACAGTTGGTGCATCAAGTACTTTAAGTGTTGGGGTTGAAGGACAGGCTGGACTTATCAGTCATAATACTTCAGGTTCAAACATTGACATTAGAGTAAACAATAACGGTGTGTCACAAACTGTAATGAGAATTGATTCAACTGCTAAAGTTGGTATTAACAATTTATCACCAGATCAACCATTAGACGTTGTAGGTAATATTCAAACAGACAGTCAACTATTAGTAGACGGTACAACAGACGCATCAACAATATCAACAGGAAGTATTATTACTAAAGGTGGTGTTGGTATTGCTAAAAAATTATTTGTAGGCGGTGATACAAATTTTGCAGGACTTACAACTACAGGAAACATTGTTCCTAACACAACTACATCACGTAACTTAGGTACAGCTAACGAACAATGGTTAAATGTTTATGCACAGAACCTTATAGGTAACTTAACAGGTAACGTTACAGGAACAGTTTCAGGACGTTCTGGATCAACAGACAAACTTGCAAGTTCAACAACTTTCCAAATGCAAGGAGATGTTACTGCTGGTTCATTTACATTTGACGGACAAGACGCAAGTACTAAAACATTTACAACAACAATTTCAAATGCCTTTGTTGCTAACAAAACAGAAGTTTCAAGCTCATTATCAACAGATGAATTTTTAATTAACAGAGTAACTGGCGATACAGGTGTTTACAAAGTATCAAGAACAAATTTATTTAAAGCTATTCCTACATTACCAATTGGAATGATATCACCATATGGTGGAGATACTGCTCCGCAAGATTGGGTATTGTGTTATGGACAGGAAGTAACTATTGCAGAGTATCAAAACTTATTTAATGTGGTTGGTTATAACTTTAAAGATCAATCATTGGTAGCGGCAGGTAAATTTGCACTACCTGACTTAAGAGGTAGATTCCCACTAGGTAAAGATAACATGGGTGGCGGATCAGCAAACGTTGTAACATCAGCGGCGGCAGATACAATGGGAAGTGTTGAAGGACAACAGAATCAAACTATTGCAGTTACAAACTTACCAGAACACGAACACGATTTAAGAGGACCAAGCGGAGATCAATATTACACTATTAGAGATGTAAGTGGTACTCCAAATGACGCACAAGGTATTCAATATGATGCTCCAACTGGCGCACAGGCAGGCCAGGCATATCCTACATCAGGAGGAGTATTAACAAACAATGCATTAGGTTCAGCAGTTGATATTATGAATCCATATATGGCATTGAACTATATCATGTATGCCGGGGAGAACACAGCAACATGAGTTATAAACTAAACAAAACTGACGGCACATTACTCGTAGATTTAGTTGATGGATCATTAGATACTACTACAACAAGTATTGGATTAATAGGAAAAAACTATTCAGGATTTGGTGAAACACTAAACGAAAACCAAATCAAGATGTTAGAAAATTTTGCTAACACATCTGCACCAAGTGTTCCATTGATTGGACAACTATGGTATGATAAATCACAGGGAAGAATTAAAGTTTACGATGGTACAACATTTAGAGAAAGTGGTGGACCTATTGTATCAACTTCACAACCAGCATCACTTGTAAGTGGTGACCTTTGGTTAAACAGTTTAACTAATCAACTATATTTTTATGATGGTACAGACTTAGAACTAGCTGGACCAATATACACAGCTCAACAAGGTAAGACAGGATTTGAAACCACTACAGCTTTAGATACACAAAACAATAGTAAAACTATTATTAAGATGTACATCGGTGGTACAATGATGGGTGTATGGGCTAATGAAGAATTTACTCCAGCAGTAGGTTATACTGTATCAGGACTTACAGGTAACATTAAAAAAGGATTTACTCCTATTGATGCTACATCAACTGGAACAGTTTATAGAGGCGTAGCAAACGCGGCACTTAATTTAGTTAACTCTGCAGGAGTTGAAAAGAGTGCGGCACAGTTTTTACCTGCAGACGCATCAGGAACAACAACAGGTGCATTAACAGTTAGTAATACTGGCGGTGTAACTATTGGTACTGCTCAGAACAACATTCAAAAGATTGTAGGAACTGCTTTTGTAAGTGAGAACCAACTATCAAATCATGATTGGAAAGTTAGAGTTAGAAAAACTACAGGATACGTAGACGCTATTGTTATTGATACAGATATTTCTAGCTTAGGAATATTTAAAAGTTCACCAACATCAACTTTACACGTAGGTGGTGATGCAACTATTGATGGTAACCTAGTAGTAAAAGGATCAACATTTAACGTAGATGTTGGTAATTTAAGAGTTGAAGATAAGCAGATTGAACTTGCAATACAATCAGATAGTTCAGTGGGCAATAACGCCGCAGTAGATCTTGGTGGTATTGTTCTTAAATCTTCAGACAATGATAAAGAATTTATATGGCGTAACTCAACAAACGCATGGACATCAAGTGTAAACGTTGACCTAGCACCAACAATGGGATATTATGTTGATGGAGCAGAAGTACTAAACAAAACTACAATAGGATCAACAGTAACAACAGCAACAGGCTTAACACAGGTTGGTACACTAACTAGTTTAGCAGTTGACAATATTACACTTAACAACTATGCTATTGGCACATCAGGTGGAGGATTACAGTTAACAAGTGATGGTTCAATTACTATTACTAATAATCAGAAGATTACAGGATTAGCTGAACCAACAACCAACACAGATGCGGCAACAAAATTTTACGTCGACGATTCACTTGATAATGAACCAGTAATTGTTCCATTAGATATAACAGGCTTATCAAATGCCAATATCGCAACAATTATTGAGGACATTTATCCGGCGGCAACAAAGAAAACGGGTTCATATGCTTATGTACCAACTAGCACATTAACGGGTGCTACTGTTAGTGGAATTGACATAAACTCCGTAGCAAACAAATCTTTTATAGCTGTTGATGCCAACGGTGTACAAAACCAGAGTGTATTACAAGATGTTGCCTTTAGTGCGGCATCAGGTACTGTAAGTTCATCTGTTACTAGGGGCCTAAAAAGGTTCAAAGTACAGGCTGGAGCATGGGTGTTTGACACTAATCTAGGTAGCAGTGGCGGGCTATGGTAAAAGATAAATAACATTATAGGGGTTAATAACAATGGCATATACTATAGATAGATACAGCGGAGTAACTTTAACAACAGTTGAAGATGGTACCGTTGACCAAACTACCGATATCAAGCTAGTAGGTAAAAACTATGCTGGTTACGGTGAAATACAAAATGAGAATTTTTTACATCTGCTAGAGAACTTTAGCGGAACTTCACAACCACCTAAAGCAATTTCAGGGCAAATTTGGTTTGATGCTACAGCATCTAAACTTAAATTTTATGATGGTTCTAAGTTTAGAACAACAGGTGGAGCAGAAGTAAGTGCAACACAACCGGCTGGTTTAGCCACTGGTGATTTATGGTGGGATAGCACAAACGAACAATTATACGCATACAACGGAACAGGTTACGTACTAATTGGACCACAAGGTTCAGGAACTACTGTAACACAGATGAAAACTGTTTCAGTACGTGATACAACTAGTGTAAACAGAGTAGTCATTCAAGCCATTGTTAATGATGAAGTAATTTATATTATTAGTGCAGTATCATTTACTATTGATTCAACAGATCCAAGTAATGCAATTACAGGATTTGACGTAATCAAAAAAGGATTAACCCTAAGAAATACACAAAACGCAACAGGTGGTGTTACAAGTTCAACAGATTACTACTGGGGTACAGCAAGTAACTCATTGAAACTTGGCGGATATAGTGCTACTGACTTTGCATTAGCAGGATCAGGATCATTTACTTCACTTGTTAGCTTTGCAGACGCAGGTATTTCAATTGGTAACTCAAACGATCTTAAAATTTATGTTGAAAATGATAACGAAGGTGTTATTTCAAATGAAGTTGGTACTAAAATTGAATTTAAAGTTGATGATTCAGTAGGTACTAACACTCATGCACTTACTATTGAGTCAACAGGATTACATCCTGCAACAAACAATACATTCAATATAGGTAAAGCAGGAACTAAATTTAATACAATTTATGCAACAACATTTAATGGTACAGCTTCACAGGCTTCAACATTAGCCGTTGGAGCAAATTATCGTTCAGCCTCAACAGCGGCAACTAATAACACAGTAGCAGTTAGAGATGGATCAGGTAATTTAGTAGCAAACTTATTTACAGGTACAGCTACACAGGCACAATACGCTGACTTGGCAGAGAAATACACAACTGACCAAGAACATCCAGTAGGAACTATTATGACTATTCCTACATTAAGAGATGGAGAGTTTGAGTGTGAAATGATAGCTTGTGATTTAGCTGGAACACCAACAGGTGTTATATCCGACAAACCAGCATACTTAATGAATGCTGAATCAGAAGGACAAGCAGTAGCACTAAAAGGTAAAGTTCCAGTAAGAGTTGTAGGTCCAGCATTTAAAGGCGAGCCGATTTATTCAAACGTTGATGGTATAGGTTCACAAGTTATACAAGACGGTAAAATGATTGGTATTGCACTTGAAACTAAAGAAGATGAAGAAGAAAAACTAGTCGAAGTATTTTTGAAGGTTTAAATTAAATGGCAATCGGTGATATTATTACAGCGGCAAGGTATAACAACTTGCAATCAAGAGTAGCAACAATCTTAGGAACGGGTTCAGGTGATGACGGATACGGTCAAACACTAAACTCTAATCAAGTTGGAGTGTCTACTAACATCACTGCTAGTCATATGTCAACACTATATACAGATGTTGCAAACGGAAGGGTACACCAAACAGGTACAGCACCTTCAGAAATAGCAATAATTACACAAGGTTCAACAATTTTAGATAGTGATACAGTTAATAAAAAAGGTGTAGCACAGTTTGAAAATTTAACAACTACCTTAGAGAACGAAAAGTTTCAAATACACAGTTCTCAAGCAACGGCAGAAGCGGCCAAAACAGCTCAATACTCAAGTGCTTGGAACGGAACACTGGTACATTTACTAGATGTAACATTTAGTTCAGCGGACCACCGTAGACAATTCTTTAATGCAGGTGGAGAAATCCGTTTTGCAAGTAATATTACATACCTAGGCTCTAGTGCAAAAACTATTGACTGGATGGGTATGCTTGTAAATATGGGAACTGTTAAGATGGGATATACTTCTACAGCGGCAACTGGTTCAGGATCAGGGTCAACTACAGGATTTCATGATCTTACAACATCTTTCCAAACACTTTTTACTAAAAATGGTACAGGATTATATGCGGCCAACAACTATACATTGAAGGCTAAACTGGTTGGAACTACTCAAGTCCAATTTAGAGCTGAATGGAATGACGCAAACACAGGTAATCCAAACTACGATGAAGACGTTCAGGGTGTTGTAAACAGTACAGTTACTCAATATCGTGCAACAGGCGTATACGTAGAAGTACCAACTCCAACACATAGCACAAACGGCAGTTCAAACTTAACATAGTCCACTAATTTTTTGTCTAAATAGTATAAAGAATTAGGATTACTGTTATGGACGAACGATTAAAAAAAGCTCTCGATTTTTCAAACTACATGGTTACTCTTAATAACCAAAAAAGGGTGCTAAAAGAAAAATACTTTGAATCAAGAATTCACTATTTCAATGGTGGACAATTTTCTGTAACCAGAGAACTACTTACTTTTGTTGGGCAGTTATGCGACAAAGGAGACAACGCCAACATTCCGATAATAGATGATAATGACGTACCGATAAAAGTCGTAAACTTAGATGAGTTTTATGATGATATCCTGGACATCTATTTTACAGCTTCAAACGAATACCATCAAGAGTATGAAAAGATTAGGTCTAAACGCAAGGTCTCTGGATTGGTAGAGTACGATGAAGAGTAAAGGTGCTTTAATATTTGCCAGAAATAATGCACAGATAGATTACATCAAACAAGCACATTATTCAGCAAAAAGAATTAAGAAATTTCTAAACATACCCACTAGCATAGTTACGGATAGTGTAGATTATCTAAAGGAAACATATAAGGACTATGAAGAAGTATTTGATAAGGTCATTGAAGTGCCTTTCACAAACAATTCGACTACTAAAAGATACTTTGATGGGTCGGGAGTAGCAAAGCATTTACAGTTTAAGAACGATATGCGTACAAATGCATATGAGCTAACACCGTATGATGAAACTTTACTATTAGATAGTGATTATATTATAGCAAACAGATTATTCAAACATTGTTTTGAACAAGATCATGATTTTTTAATTTTTAAAAATGCAATAGACCTAACAGGACATAGAAACACAGATGAATTTCAAAAGATAAGTGACGCAAGTGTAGACTTTTATTGGGCTACTGTTATATTCTTTAGAAAGTCAGAAGAAAACAAAATATTTTTTGACCTAACAAAGCACATACAGGAAAACTGGGATCACTATAACAGTATCTTTCAAGTAAACAGAGGTACCTTCCGTAACGACCATGTGTTTAGTGTAGCAATACACATAATGAATGGTTATCAATCAGGAGATTTTGCTCGTAAGCTACCTGGTAAGAAGTATTATACAGCAGATAGAGATATATTATGGGATTTAAAAGATGATAACTTTTTATTTTTGTTAGAAAAGGAAAATCATCTAGGAGAGTATACGCCATTGCGTATTAAAGGAAGTAATGTTCATGTTATGAACAAGTTTAGTCTTAATAGAATCATAGATAGAGGAGAAATGTAGTGGAAATCATCTGGCACATATTACTTACAGTCTGCTTGAAAGGTAATTGCTTAACACAAGATGTACAATGGTTTAGAT
>ERZ802830.413-NODE-413-length-42610-cov-16.363_pt1 | contig 42610 bp, 46 predicted proteins | sample MGYA00345654_ERZ802830 | MGnify/ENA primary metagenome ERZ802830 (study PRJEB30503, sample SAMEA104212375) | marine metagenome | biome: Westerlies Biome; feature: [SRF] surface water layer (ENVO:00010504) within the epipelagic zone...; material: water... | reverse complement strand
ACTTCATAATTTGTCCAAATCTAATCTGATTTTGAGCAGAGTTATTTCCTATAACAGTTAAAACAGGAGCTTTGTGACGAACAAATGCCTCAAAATCCATACCAGTCATAGAAAATGCTCCATCTCCACAGTATAAAAGAATTTCTTTTTCTGGAGCAGCTAATTTTGCAGCAAGCGCGTAAGGTACTCAAACTCCTAATGTTCCAAGTGGTCCCGGGTCCATCCAAGCACCTGGCATTCTTGGTTGAACAGCCTGAGCACTAATAGTAACAACATCTCCACCATCACCAATATATATCGTGTCATCATTCAAAAACTGATTAAGTTCCCATGCCACTCTATAAGGGCTGATTGGAGATTTATCAGTTGTAAAAGTAGGCATCAGCTTTTCTAATGCGGCCTCTTCGCCTGATCGAAGTTCACCAAACCAATCTGATCTATCTTTCTTTGTTCCTGCCTCTGAAATTGCTTTTAGAGTTGTTCCAATATGACCGACTAAGCCAAGAGAGATGTCTCTATTTTTTCCAACAGTTCTATAATCCATATCAATTTGAATTACTGTTGCATTTGGGTTTAATCTTTTTCCATAACCCATTCTGAAATCGAATGGTGTTCCAACAATTATAATACAATCTGATTTAGTAAATGCATTTCTTCTAGTTCTATGAAAGTGATGTGGGTCTCCTGGTGCCATTGAACCCCTTGCAGCACCGTTTAAATAAGCAGGTATGTTCATATTTTTAACAAATTCAATTGCTTCTGCTGTTGACTGGCAAGTCCAAACTTGTTGACCCAAAAGTACGCAAGGTCTCTCTGCTTTTGAAATTATATCAGCAGCTTTTTGAACATCTATTGGGTCTGCTAATGTTTTTGATGATGCACTATATTTGCCCGCCTGTGGTAACACAGCTTTACTCATTGGAATAGATGAGTCAAGGATGTCTCTTGGAATTTCTAAGAAAGATGGGCCAAACGATCCATTTCTAGTTTCCCTGAAAGCCATTGAGACCATGTCTGCACATCTCTCAGTCGACATTACTGTAGCAGCGAATTTTGTAATGGGTTGCATCATGTCTACGTGAGGCAAATCTTGTAAAGATCCCATTTTATGTTGTGTAAGAGAGCTCTGACCACCAATTAAAAGCATAGGTATTTCAGCTCTAAAAGCGTTTGCGACTCCCGTTAATGCATGAGTAGTGCCTGGACCGGCAGTTACAACCGCACAACCTGGTTTACCAGTCATTCGTGCATATCCGTCAGCAGCATGAGAGGCAACTTCTTCGTGACGAACGTCAATGATTTTAATTCCTTCGTTTAAACATCCATTATAAATGTCAATAATGTGTCCTCCGCATAAAGTATAAATTACTTCAACTCCCTCCGCTTTAAGGGCTTTAGCAACCAGCTCTCCGCCGGTTATCATTTGTTCGTTTGTTCCTGTAGACATATTTAACCTCTCTCTGGTGGTATAATGTATACCAGATTATTAGGTGTTGCAAAGAATTTTGCCTTATGAATTAATGCTTTCTTGAATCTTATCCACTAATGTAAGTGCGTGATTTTTAAGAAGTTTTTCTGCTTTTGATGCCTGTCCTGCGACAAGAGATCTAACAATATCATTGTGTTCGTCAATAGATTTGACGGCCCTATTTGACTCGATTATAAACTTTTTCCTGAGGTATTGTAGATGGATTAATTGAGACTCTAAAATTTCTCCCATTAATTTAACTTTAGTTAATTTCATAATTTGATTATGAAATTTTATGTTATCATTTGAGTAATTGTCTAGTTCGGATAAAACGTTCTCCTTAGAGTAATGACAGAATTTGTTTAAACTCTCTATTTCATCTTTTTTTGAATTTTTAATAATTAAGTGTGCTGCATAACCCTCTAGTCCTGCCCAAACAGTTACAATATCAACCAAATCTTTTTTTGATTTTCTATGGACAAACACGCCTCTTCTTGGGACAGTTTTTACAATCCCCTCTTGCTCTAATTTGGCAACGGCTTCTCTTATGGGTGTTCGACTCACACCTAGCTTTTCAGACAATTGTCTTTCATCTAAATGAAAATCACTTTCTTTTAAATATATATTCAAAGATAAAATATATTTTTTTAAAGACTCATATACTTTACCTTTAAGGTTTACAGCTCCTATTTTTTGAATCATTTATGCTGGTTGTTTTTTTTTAAAGAGTCTTCTATAAAGAGGACCAAAAGCGGGCATTATTAAAAGGACAATTGCAATATACATAATCACAGCCGCTATAGGTTTTTCTGACATATCAAAAAATATCGCCATACTACCGTCAGATAAAATCAAAGATTGTCTTAAAGCTTTTTCAGCCAAAGGACCAAGAACAATTGATAAAACTGCAGGTGCGACTGGATAATCTAATTTTCTTAAGATATATCCTGCAAATCCGAATAATAACATCAGCCATACATCGTGTAAACTTTGAGTAGGTGCATAACCTCCTGTTACGCAAAGAACAAAAATAACTGGTGCTAAGATGGCAAAAGGTATTCTTAAGACCATTAAAAAGGCAGGTATTAATGCAATATTTAGAACAAGAGTAAAGAAATTTGCAATGTAAAGACTTCCGATCAAACCCCATACAAACTCAGGCTCTTGTGTAAACAAAAGCGGGCCTGGTGTAAGTCCCCATAGGATCATACCTCCGAGTAAAATAGCTGTAGTAGGCGATCCAGGTATTCCAAGTGTTAACATAGGAAGCATACTTCCTGTACTTGCTGAGTTGTTTGCACACTCTGGTGCAACAACACCTGCAGGTACACCTGAACCAAATTCTTTAGAGTTTTTTGATAATTGTTTTGTGATACCGTATGACATTAGTGAGGCAGGAGTTGCACCTGCTGCAGGAAGAATTCCAACAAAGAAGCCCAAAAAAGAGCCTATGTTCATTGCCATAATAGTTTTCTTAAGTGCACCAAACGCTCTTCCGACTTCTTTCATGTTGACAGATAATTTTGACATTTGGACTTTGCCTTTAGTTTCCTCAAGAGTCCAAAGCATTTCACCTATCCCGTATATACCTATGGCTAGAACTAGGAAATTAATTCCATGAAGGAAACCAGGTATGTTAAAGAAAATCAATCTTGGTTTTCCAGTGATTAAATCCAAACCAATAGTTGACAATGCTAGTCCGATTAAAATTGAAAAAATAGTTTTTGGAACATCATCTCCACCTAAACCAACAAAAGTTGCAAAGGCCATAACCATTAAAGCAAATGTTTCTGGGGCATTAAACCTGAGGGCAACTTCAGCAAGAGGTGGGGCAAATAAAGTAAAAAGAATAACAGAGACAGTACCACCAACAAACGAACCAACTGCAGCAGCAGTTAATGCAGTCATGGCCTCCCCTTTGACCGCCAGAGGTCTTCCATCAAAAACTGTTGCGACTGCAGTAGAGGCTCCGGGTATACCAAGCATAACTGAGCTAATGGCACCACCATACATTGCACCGTAGTATACAGCAGCAAGAAAAATTATTGCTGCAGTGGGTGGTATAATAAATGTAATAGGAATTAGGATTGCTACACCATTTACTGAACCAAGACCTGGCATTGCTCCAACAAATAGACCTATTAAACATCCAAATATGAGTAGTGCTAAATTGAACCACTGAAGTGATGTAAAAATTCCATCTAGAAGAAATCCGATAGTTTCCATATAATCTAATTATTCTCTTTCAAAAATTATTTAATAAATCTAGTTGTTAAAAAAACTAAAGCAGTTGGTAAAACAACTGTTAAAATAATAAAAATCATTTTCACAGCAAATGAAAATCCACCATACATAAAGTCGTAGACTGGATAAAATAAGGGCTCAGATATTCCTTGAGGTAAAGGTATTTTCAACATCCACTCAAAAAATAAAAAAGTTAATATAGGTGTTGTTATTGCGAATATAGTTATAAATGCAACACTTTTTTCACTGAAGTATCTTAGGTAAAATGCCAAAAAGAAAATAAGTGAAAAGTAAATTCCAAGATAACCAATAGCTAAAACTAAGACCACTAATGAGATAATAGTTACGGCTATAAATTTAAAGGCCACAGCATCAATAAAAGGAGTGTCATCTTTAGATTGTGGTGATCTTTTTAAAACAAATTTTATTATGGTAAGAATAGTGCATATGAGCATGCCAAGAGATAGGTAAAAAGGAAGAAATCCAGCGCCCATATTTTCTTCTGCATTCCACGTAATCCTATTCTCTGCACTTTTAATCATTAGAGCGATTGAGCATAACGCCAAAATAACAGCAACAGCAATTTCTGCTCTTTTGACAGTTATTTTGTTAGTTATGCTCATATCACTCGTAACTTAAATATTAGTTAAAGTTCTTAATGATCTCGCCGTGCTTCTCATATTCAATTGCTAAGAAGTCTTTAAGACCATAACCTTCTAACCAGCTCATTAACTTTCCGTCGTCAATGTTGAAAGTTTGGAACTCGTCATCATGATAAACAGTGTGAAGAAGACCTGTGTAGTACTTCTCTACTTCTGCATCAATACCAGCTGGAGCCATAAATGCTCTCATCATGTAGTATTCAAGATCAGGATAACCTAATTCATATGAAGATGGTACTTCAGGGAATGCAGGATTTCTCTCAGGAGTCATCATGACTAATGCTTTTGAGTCACCTGATTGGTAGAAACCCATTTGCTCTGAAGGGTTGTTTAATGTGAAATCAGACTCACCACCAACTAGTCCCTTAGCAACAGCACCACCGCCGCTGTATGGAACATACTTAGCGTCAAATCCAAATTGACCTCTCATCATACCAAGAAGTAATTCGTCCTCAGACATACTTCCTGTACCACCCATTACAAGACCGTTACCTTTTGCTAGGTCAATGAAATCATCAAATGTTTCTACACCAGCAGTGTTCTTACCTTCTGTTGCAATCCAAACTAGGAAAGTATCAGTGATAAGTCTTGCTAAAGGTGTAAAGTCATTAAAGAAATCAATGCCTAATTCTGGCTGGTTTACGGGTGTAGTAAGAACGTTGTTAAGAGTAATGATAAGTGTGTGCTCATCACCAGCTTTTTTCTTAACATAAGTCATAGCTTCACCACCTGATCCACCAGATTTGTTAATCGGAATCACAGGCTTAGATGCGTAATCGTTCTTCTCGATAACACCTTGAACTAATCTAGCGATTTCGTCAGCTCCACCACCTTGACCAGCTGGTATAATAAGCTCAACAGGCTTCTTCGGACTAAAAGGCTTCGCAGAAGACACTGAGCTAACAGCGACAAGTGAAAGTGAAACAACTACTAATGCTAATTTCTTAATTATTGACATATTGTTTCCTCCTATAGGTTAGGGCGTAGAATAGACTATTTATAGTGGATTGAAAAATAATAATTTTAGGTGTTCCATAATTTGAAATTTTTGCTGAATTCTGTTGGTATACATAATCTTTTAATTAGCCTTATAACAGAGATTGTTTTTAAGAATTGTATAATGTATACAAAATGCCAGAGGAAAATAATTTTGAAATTTATCAATAATAATGAGGGTAATCTCTTTATAGATGAAAAAGTATTGAATGATCCTCTTGATAGCCAAATACAAATTGAAATTGATTACGCTGGTATCAACAGAGCCGATATTCTTCAAAAAAAAGGTCACTACCCTCCACCAAAAGGTGAAAGTGAAATAATCGGTCTCGAGTGCTCTGGTAAAGTTTCAAAATTAGGTAAGTTAGTAAAAAAATTTAGCTTAGGAGACCACGTATGTGCAATTCTAGCAGGTGGTGGTTATGCAGAATTTGTGAATGTTGATGAAAAACAAGTTATGCCCTTACCAAGCAATTTAAATTCCCTTGAGGCGGGAGGTTTGCCTGAAACGACACTCACAGTTTATGAAAATATTTTTAATGTATCGAACTTCCAAAAAGATGAAAGTATTCTAATACATGGGGGAAGTAGTGGTATAGGTACTACAGCTATTTCTATTCTTAAAAACTATACAAAAAATCTTTACGTTACTGCAGGGACAAATCAAAAGTGTAAGAGCTGTATAGAATTAGGGGCAACAGAAGCTATTAATTATAAAGATTTAGATTTTGAGGAATATTTTAATGAGAAAAAATTAAAAGTTGATGTTATATTAGACATGGTTGGAGGAGAGTATCTAAAAAAAAATTTAAAAATTTTAAACTTTAAAGGAAGACTCACATACATAGCTGCCTTAGGTGGAATTAAAGGTGAAGCTAATCTCCTGCATATAATGAACAAACAACTAAAAATTTCTGGTTCAACATTGAGATCTAGAACTCCTTTAGAAAAAGGAATTATTGTCGATCAAGTGCAAAAAGAAATATGGCCCTTGATAGAGGATGGTAAATATAAACCTACAATTTTTGAAACTTTTAAAATGCATGAAGTAAATAAAGCACACGAAGTTATGGAAAAGTCCGATCACATCGGAAAAATAGTATTAGATATAAAAGGAGAACAGGCATGAATCTGCACGAATACCAAGCGAAAATTTTATTAAAAAATAATAATGTAAGAGTTTTAAATGGATATCCAGTATTGGATGATAGCGATATAGATACTGCTGTAGACTCTATCCAAACACCGGTAATGGTGGTGAAATCTCAAATTCATGCCGGAGGAAGAGGTGCGGGTAAGTTTAAAGATAGTGGTGATGAAAAAGGTGGAGTTAGAGTTTGTTTTTCTAAGGATGAGGCTAAAGATAATGCTAAAAAAATGTTTGGTAAAACTCTCGTAACAAAACAAACCGGTCCAAGCGGAAAGCAAGTAAATCGTCTTTATATTGAAGAGGGTTGTGATATTAAAAAAGAGTATTACTTAAGTATGCTTGTAGATCGAGCTACATCCTCAATTTCAATAATAGCTTCTACCGAAGGTGGTATGGAAATTGAAGAGGTAGCTGAGAAGGAGCCTGAAAAAATCATTACAGTTAATATACCCGGAGATAGTGTGATTGATCAAAATAGTTTAGATAAATTAATTAAGGGCTTAAAAATAGATCAAAATCTTTCAACAGACTTCTGTGATCAAATTCAAAAAATATATAATAGCTTCTTATCAACAGATGCATCTCTAGTCGAGGTTAATCCCTTTGTTTTAACTGGCGAAGGTAATTTTTTAGCTTTAGATGCAAAAGTATCCATAGACGATAATGCACTTTATAAACATAAAGATGTTGCGTCTATGAGAGATGAAACTGAAGAAGATCCAGCTGAAATCGAAGCATCAAAACACGAACTTAACTATGTAAAATTAGATGGTCAAATTGGTTGCATGGTTAATGGAGCAGGATTAGCAATGGGCACAATGGACATTATTAAATTACATGGCGGTAGTCCTGCAAATTTCTTAGATGTTGGAGGTGGAGCTACAAAAGAAAGAGTAGCAAAAGCATTCTCTATTATTTTGCAGGATCCAAATGTGAAAGCTATTTTGGTAAATATTTTTGGTGGTATCATGAAATGTGACATCATTGCTGAAGGTGTTGTAGCTGCAGCTAAAGAGCTGTCTATAGAGGTTCCATTGGTAGTAAGATTAGAAGGAACCAATGTTGACCTAGGAAAAGAAATTTTAAATAAATCTGGGCTCTCAATCATATCTGCTGATAATTTAGATGATGCAGCTCAAAAAGCAGTTAAGGCTTTAAATTAAAGGAGAGATCATGTCAGTATTAATAGATAAAAATACCAAAGTTATTTGCCAAGGATTTACAGGCTCGCAAGGAACTTTCCACTCAGAACAAGCAATTAAATATGGAACACTGATGGTCGGTGGCGTGACCCCAAAGAAAGGTGGTCAAGAACACTTAGGTCTTCCAGTATTTAATAGTGTCAAGGAAGCTAAAGACAGTACTGAAGCAAATGCAAGTGTGATATACGTTCCACCTCCCTTTGCTGCAGGTGCTATTATTGAAGCTATCGATGCTGATATGGATTTAATTGTTTGTATAACTGAGGGTGTCCCAGTACTCGATATGATGCAGGTAAAAAGAAAATTAGAAAAATCGAAATCACGTTTAATTGGTCCAAACTGTCCAGGAATAATTACACCAGATGAATGTAAAATAGGTATCATGCCTGGCCATATTCATCAAAAAGGAAAAATAGGCATTGTTAGTAGATCTGGGACTCTTACTTATGAAGCAGTCGCTCAAACATCTGCAGTAGGTCTAGGACAATCAACTTGTATTGGTATTGGTGGAGATCCAATTAACGGAACAAACTTTATAGACTGTCTTGATCTATTTTTAAAAGATCCTGAAACTGAGGGTATTATTATGATAGGAGAAATTGGTGGCACTGCTGAAGAAGAGGCTGCAGAGTTTATAAAAAAATCTGAAATTAAAAAACCAGTTGCATCTTTTATAGCTGGTGCAAGTGCTCCTGCTGGAAAAAGAATGGGTCATGCCGGCGCCATTATATCAGGAGGAAAAGGTACTGCTGAGTCAAAGTTTAGTGCTTTAGAGGAGGCAGGAGTTCATATCTCCAAGTCACCAGCAAAATTAGGCGAAACAATTAAAGAGGCACTGAGTTAATATAATTTAGCTTCTTTTGCTCTAAGTTTTGTTAAAGCAAGCACTGTATCAATTGTTGGTGTTGGAATATTTGTAATTCTACCAAGTTCTTGAACTGAGGAAATTAAAGCATCAATTTCCATTGGCCTATCACGTTCTAAATCTTGAAGCATTGATGTTTTATGTTCACCCACTGCTTTGGCAGCATCTATTCTTCTTTCCACATCAAAAGGTTTGTCAATTCCTAAACTTTGAGAAATGGCATGTGCTTCATTCATCATATTTTTGACAACATCCCTAACTTCATGGTTGCTACAAATTTTGACAAGAGTAGATGTAGTAAGTGCACTGATAGGGTTAAGAGACAAGTTACCAAAAAGCTTTAGCCATATATCTCCCTTAATATTTGGTCTAACTGGTGCTTGAAAGCCAGCTTTTTCTAATGTCTCAGAAAGATTTTTAATTCTATCTGTTTCCTCGCCGTTAATTTCTCCTAATTGAAACTTGTCACCCTCTAGGTGTTGAATAACACCTGGTTTGATAACCTCTGAGGCTGGATTGACAATACAACCAATAATTTTTTCAGGACCTATTCGAGACCATTGACTTCCATCTGGATCAACTGAAGTAACTTTTTTATCTTTGAAGTCAGGATTACTGTGATTATAAAAGTACCACCACGGAATACCATTTACTCCCCAGACAAATGACGTATCTTCTTTCATAAGTACTTCAAAAGCATCAAGACAACCTGGCACAGAATGTGCTTTTAAGGTCACAAAAATATAATCTTGCTTTCCTGCTTTCTCTGCTGTGTCAACGCACTTGGGATAAACAACAAGTTCTTTACCATCTTTTCTTAATCTCAATCCATCTTGTCTAATAGCTTCGTAGTGAGGGCCCCTTGCAATCAAAGTGACATCAGCACCAATTTCAGTTAATTTTGCTCCAAGGTAACCACCTATTGCGCCAGCACCGTAAATACAAATTTTCATTTAGACTTTTAAATGTTTGATGGCTGCGGCAACGCCACTTCCAAGTTCAAACTTTATTCCTACATCATACATTGCTAATTCGGCTGTTGAAATTGCTCCAAGTATCATAGTGCTATTTAAATCACCAAGGTGACCTATTCTAAATAACTTTCCAGCGACTTTATTCAATCCACCACCAAAGGAAGTGTTATATTTATTGTAAGCTGTTTTAACAACATCTGTGGAGTCAATACCCTCTGGAACCATGATAGCTGTAACAGTATTAGAATATAAAGATGGATCTTTTGCACAAAGTTTAAGTCCCCAAGCACTTGACGCTTTTTGAACTGCTTCAGCTAAAAACTTATGACGTGAATAGATGTTATCAAGTCCCTCTTCCATCATCATATCAAGAGCCTCTCGAAGACCTCTTAATAATGGCATTGGGTTAGTATAAGGCCAGTAACCTGTTTCATTAATTTTTAACATATCTTGATAATCGTAATAGGCTCTGGGTAAATTTGCAGTTTTAGCAATTTCAAGTGCCTTCTGACTAACGCAGGAAATAGCAAGACCTGCAGGTAACATAAAACCTTTTTGAGATCCAGAGACTGCTACATCAACGCCCCATGCATCCATTTCAAATTTTATTGAACCTATAGAGCTTACCCCATCGACGAATAATAAAGCTGGATGGTTAAGATTGTTTAAAAGCTCTCTTGTAGCTTTAACATCATTCGTTACTCCAGTAGAGGTTTCGTTTTGGGTAACAAGTACAGCTTTTATTTTATGTTCTTTATCAGCTGATAAAATCTTTTCAAATTCTTCATGAGGTGTTCCTGAGCCCCATTCGCAATCTACTTCTTCAACATCAATATGAAGTTTTTTACACATTTCAATCCAAAGGTGAGAAAAATGTCCAAATCTTCCAGATAAAACTTTATCTCCCTTGCTTAATAAATTAGTAAGTGCTGCTTCCCATCCACTGGAGCCTGTACCTGGAAATATAATTGGTTGACCTGAGGTTGTTTCAAAAACTTTTTTTAAATCGTTTATTAGTGGATGCCAAAATTTATCCATTCCTGGTGCACGGTGGTCCTCATTTGAAATATCCATTGCCTGTCTTACTCTATCAGGCATATTGGTTGGCCCTGGGACGAAAAGTGAAATTTTACCTGGCATAATTTAGTCTATATCCTTTCTATTCAAATAATGACTTTATGGATTGCTTTACAAAGATTATTTTAGCAATTTCACTAAGTGAAATAAAAGTCAATATTTTGGCATCTCCTACGGGAATCGAACCCGTGTCTTCACCGTGAAAGGGTGATGTCCTAACCGCTAGACGAAGGAGACATCGATCTTTAAAACAAACAAAATAGCTAGATTTAATAAAAAATCAATCAATGAATATCTTCAAGGTGTATTATAGTTTTATCGCTATACGGATCTTTTTTAACCTTAAAATAACAATTAAACTCAGATCGATTTGCTAAATAATTTTTAAGATCTGTTGATGAAACATCAAAAAACATTCCTTCACATGAAAAGCCAAGGTTATCAGATACCTTTAATTTTGCATGCTTATCTTTAAAGATTTTTAAAATATTAATTTTAGCTTTTTCAATTTTGAAAATTGGTTCTGCATTTTGTTGACCAAAGGGGCTTAAATATTCTAGGTCTTTTAAAAGATTGTCATTGATCACATTCACATCAATTAATGAGTCATAAGACTTTTCGTTTAAAATTTCTATATCCTTTGTCTGATCAATTAAAAAACTTTTAAAAGTATCAACATTTTCTTTTTTTAATGTAAAACCACAGGCTTTGCGATGACCGCCTCCTTTTACTAGAATACCTTTTTGTGTTGCTTGCATCATTAATAGTCCAATATTTTTTTCACCCTGAGATCTACCAGAACCAACTACTAAATCATTAGACTGCGTCATTACAAATGACGGTCGATTATTTATACGCATAAGCCTTCCGGCAATAATCCCTACTACACCGATATGCCATTTTTCATCATAAAAAAAATTTATATTAACATTATTGTTATGATCTAAATCTATCTCTTTTACAATTTTAGTTTGAATTTTTTGCCTATTTTGATTATGAGACTCAATAATTTGTGCAACTTGAATAGCTTGGTGTATGTTTTCAGATGATAAGAGGTTATAGGCCAGTAAAGACTCCCCCATTCTTCCCCCTGCATTAATCCTAGGCCCAATAATATATCCAAGATGATACTCAGATATTTTCTGTTTAATCTTTGTTAGATTTATTAGAGTTTGAATACCTTTATTTTTATTTTCTGAATTAATTATCCTCAATCCTTGCTTAACAAATGATCGATTTATATTATTCAAAGGAACTAAATCACAAATTGTAGCTAGAGAAACAAGATCAAGGTATTGCAATATATCTTTCTTTTGAAAAATATCTTCATGATTTAGAAAAACCAGAACTAGGAATGATAATGCTGTGGCACATAAATCATCAAGATTAGACTTATCCTCTGGAGTTTTAGGATTTATAACAATAGTTTCATTAAAGTAACTTTCACATTCGTGGTGGTCTATTACAAGAAGATTTGCACCTTGTTTATGAATATATTTTTGTTCATCAATATTGTTACTCCCACAATCTAAAACTAAAATATTAGAGCTGAATTCTAGTAATTTATCGCAGGCTGGGGTACTTAATCCATATCCCTCATTCAATCTATTTGGAATATAAACAAACACCTCAATGCCAAATTGAGTAAGATATTTTTTAAAAATAGCAGCAGCACAAGCTCCATCTACATCATAATCTGAAAAAATAGAAATTTTCTTATCATTATTAATATTTTCAAAAAAAGGAATTGTCTTTTTTAAATTAGATAGTTTTAAGATTTCATTTACTGAAATATTCTCTTTTAACTTTGAATTTAAAAAATGAGAAATTTTTTTGATATTACGGTTAATTAATAATTTTGATAAATTTATAGATATATTATTTTTTTGAGCAACTTCAAAAGCTGTATCTTCATTTAAATCTAAATTTGATGGTCTCCAAACCGTACCGTTAAAGGTCTTTTCAGTAGTCAAGTTGCTTGATGTCGAAATTATGTTTTCCATCAATTTGTCTGATAGTTCCTGTTTTAGAACGCATCACAATAGAGTGTGTTTCTGCAAATTTTTTATTGATGTTTATACCTCGAAGCATAGTTCCATCAGTTACGCCTGTGGCTGAAAACATTACATCTCCAGTAGCTAGATCATTAAGCTTATAAATCTTATCTAAATTTTCTATGCCTGTTTTTCTTGCTCTCTCTATTTCTTGATCATTGTAAAATATTAGCTGGCCCTCTAAATAACCACCTACACATTGCAAAGCGGCAGCAGCTAGTACTCCCTCTGGTGCGCCACCTATACCGTAATACATATCAATATTACTATTATCTATAGCTGAGGAAATTACTGCACTAACATCTCCATCACCAATTATTTTAATTCTCGCACCTGCAGATCTTATAGTTTCAATATCCTCTTGATGTCTTTCACGGTCGAGAATACATATTACTAGATCTTCAGTATTAATTTTTTTATATTTTGCTAGCTCTTTAATATTTGATTTTAGATCTTGGCTTAAAGATATAATGCTATCATTGTCGACCTTGGCTGAAATTTTTCTCATATATACATCAGGAGCATTTAAAAAGCCCCCCTCTTGTGCTAGCGCAATAACTGCCATAGCATTTTCACCACCTTTTGCTGTTATTGTCGTTCCCTCTAAAGGATCAAGTGCAATATCAACATTTGGTCCACCTTGACCAACTTTTTCACCAATATACAGCATAGGAGCTTCATCTCTTTCACCTTCACCTATTACAACTGTACCTGATATTGTAAGAGAGTTTAGGCACTTTCGCATTGCATCAACAGCGGCTTGATCAGCTGCTTTTTCATTTCCTCTTCCTATATGTTTGGATGCAGCTAATGCTGCAAATTCAGAAACCCTGACCAACTCAATAGCAAGATTTCTATCCAATATTTTCCTCTATTCTGATTACAGAAATTTCGTTTTTAAGAAAATTAGTTTTCTTTAAATTATCAACTACTTGCGTGATATTTTTTAAACCAACTGGATCAGATATTATAATAATAGGTACGACTTTCTCATTTGAAGTATTTAATTGAATTATAGATTTTATAGAAATTGATTTTTGTGAAAATAATTGTGCTATCGATTTAAGAACACCTACTTTATTAAGTACAGACATTCTTAAATAGTATGGTCTAATTCTTTGAGATTGACTAACAAACTTAGCTTTCAACATTCGTGAATATTTTTTTATAAACACACCTTTGTCTGGAGAATAATGAATAAATCTTTTGATATCAGAAATAATAGAAGTAGCTGTAGGATATCCACCTGCACCTTTTCCAACTAAGCTAGTCTTTAAAAAGTTTTCTCCTTCAAAAGTAATTACATTCTCTTCAAAATTAGTTTTTGCTATTAAGCTAGAATCTGGAACGAAACAAGGTGCTACAGATGAGAAAAATTTATCTTTATTCCTCTCTGTTATAGAAACAAGCTTTAATGTATAACCAAGGTTAAGACCCTGTTCTAAATCAATGAGCTTAATATTTTCTATTCCATCATAGTGCATATCAGAAAATTTAAATTTTTTTCCAAAAGATATATTTGAGAGCAATACAAGCTTATGCATAGCGTCTCTACCAGACAAATCTGCACTTGAGTCCTGTTCTGCAAATCCATTATTAATTGCCTGTTCTAATGTTTCTTTAAAACTAATCTTATTTTCATACATCTTTGAAATTATATAATTGGTTGTGCCGTTAAAAATTCCATAAATAGCATTAATTTTTGAGGGGTGAATACTTTGTTCTGTTGTTCGCACTACTGGTACAGCGCCCAACACTGCAGCTTCAAATCCCAAAAATAAATTTTTCTTATCAAATCCCTCAAAAAATAAATCTGACTTTTCAGCTAGTTGTGCTTTATTTGCAGTAATGAGAGATATTTTATTTTTTAAGCAAAATTTATAAAGATCATTAATATATTTCCCAGTACCTCCAATAGTTTCAATGATTAGATCAGGTTTAATTTGATTTAAGCTTTTAAAATCATTAATCCATTTGTATTTGCTAACATTGAAAATTCTTTTCTTTTTTTTGTTTTTTGCACCAATAGCAACTATTTCACATTTCGTATTATCTATAATATATGAGTTTTTTTCTAGTAGCTTGACTACATGAGAGCCAACGACACCTAATCCTAAAATTGCTATTCTAATTTTGTTCATTTTGAGATTTTAAAATTTGTTCTTTTCTAATACTACTCTTTTCGTTGAATTCCTCTAATTCTTTTTTCTTTTCAAGTAAATTTTTATCAAAGTTCTGAAAAGATCTTTCACAAGAAGTGGTAGTTATTGATAGTAAAATGACAGAAAAAATAAATAAAAGATTATCTTTTAGAGAACTGAAAACTTCGCCTAGCTTTTTGCCTACCATACTTTTTACGTTCTACTGTTCTCGAGTCTCTTGTTAAGAAACCATTTTTTTTTAATATATCTTTAGTATTAGGGTCAATTTTTGTTAAAGATCTACTAATACCGTGTTTGATTGCACCAGCTTGACCAGAAAGACCACCTCCAAGTACCGTAATTCTTAGATCCACAGAGTCTAATTTTTTTGCTACTTCCAAGGGTTGGTTGATTATCATTCTTAGAGCTTTGTCTGGAAAATAATCATCAATTTTTTTTTTGTTAATTGTAATATTTCCTGTTCCGTTGGATATCCATACCCTCGCAATAGATTCTTTACGTCTGCCTGTGCTATAAACTTGATTAGACATTAACTTCGTTCTTTCTGTTCATTGACTTAAAATCTAATAATTTTGGATTTTGGGAGTCATGAGGATGATTAGCATCCTTGTATATTTTTAAATTATTTTTCATAAGATCCCTAAATAAAGGTGAATTAGGAAGCATTCCTTTTATTGCTTTTTTTATAATATCATCAGATTTATTTTTTTCTTTTAGCTTCTCTGGGGTAATTTCTTTTATACCACCAGGATGGCCTGTATGTTTGTAATATTTTTTATCAGTAGTTTTATTACCTGAAAATCTTACTTTATCAGTATTAATAATAATCACACCATCTCCAACTGGTAAGTTAGGAGAGTATTGGGGTTTATTTTTACCTTTGAGTATTAAGCTAACTCTAGAAGCAAGTCTGCCAACAGAAATATTAGTAGCATCTAATAGATGCCATTCTTTCTGAAACTCAGATTTTTTTAGAGTAGTTGTTTTCACGATAGGGGGAATATAAGTAAAATCATTAAAAAATCAAGGATTATAGATAAAATTTTTAATATAAATAGAGATACCATAGAGTTTTAATCATTATTTTCCTAATTTTAATGTGTTTATGATCACTGGACTTGAACCAGCGACCTCAAGCCAGCAAAACGAATACTCTGTGAACCTTTGTTAATCTGAGATTATCTAGAGTTTTTAAGAAGTCCCAATAAATCTTTTAAATCTGAGAGGATATTATCATTTAGTGATTTATTTTTTGATTTTGATTTTGATAAATAATCATTTACTCCATCTAAAGTTAATTTTTGGACATCAAGTAAATTTTTTATTTTTTTTAGAAGGAGTAAGTTTTCATAATCGTACAATCTGTGGCCTGATTGAGTTCTAATAACTTTCAATTTTGAAATTCTACTTTCCCAAAATCTTATAGTGTGTTTTTGCTCCCCCACTATCTGGGATACATCATCTATATTATAAAAGTTTTTGTTCATAAGAGTAGTTTATTGGATTTTTTAAAGCTTATAACTTTTCTTGATTTTATTAAATGCTCTTCTTTTGTTTTTGGATTTCTTCCAATTCTTTCATTTTTTTGATTTATTTTAAAAGAGCCAATATAATTTATTGATAGATCTGAGTTGATCATCATATTGCTCCAAATTTCTAAAATTTTATCAATTTTTTTATAAACTGTAGAATAAGCAATACCGAATTCAATTGATATTTGTTTAGCTATTGTTTCTCTAGTTAATTTATCTTGAGACATTTTTCTTAATCTCATTAAGTAAATTAGCATCAATGCATTTGACACCAAATTCTATTGCATTTGCAAACGCATGTGAGTCTGCATTACCGTGACTTTTTATAACTATACCGTTTACTCCAATGAACATTCCTCCATTATAGTTTCTAGGATCGATTGAATTTTTAAAATTATTAAAATTTTTTTTAAGCAATAAAGACAAAAATTTTGAATATGGAGAGGAAGTCAAACTTTTTTTTAAAGAGTCAGTTATAAATTTAGATACACCTTCTGCTGTTTTAAGTGCAATATTTCCAGAAAATCCATCTGTAACAATGACATGGTTGTTTGTGGAGGTTATCTCATCCGCCTCTACAAAACCCTTATAATTTATTCTTTTATCACTTTTCATTAATTCATGTGTCTCTTGAATTAAATTATTTCCTTTGAGTTCCTCCGATCCAATATTTAAAAGTGCTACTTTGGTGTCAATTTGCGGATATAGAACTTTATAGTAAGTACTTCCCATAACAGCAAAATCTAATAAATTTTCTGAACTGCATTCAGCATTTGCTCCTAAATCTAAAAAACATACTGGATGTTTTTCTGATGGAAAAAGAGAAGCAATCGCTGGTCTAGTTATATTTTCAATTGTCCTTAAATAAACAGTTGAATAGGCCATCATAGCACCTGTATTCCCTGCTGAAATACTTATTTGATTTTTATCCTCTTTTAAATTCAAAATAGCATTAGACATCGAACTGTTTCGATTATCTTTTTTTAATGCATCACTAGGTTTCATATCTGGGGAAATAAAGTTTTGAGATTGGGTCCATTGAGAGTTATCAAATAAGTCTGAAAATATTGGTTTAAATTTTTCATAAATAGATTTTTCTGAGTGTAAATTAAAGTTAATAGATGGATTATTGGTTTTAGCAATATTTGCCCCTTCTAGAACTGAGTTTGGTGCAAAGTCACCACCGTGAAGATCAAGATTTATTAAATACTTATTCATGTATGTTTATTATTGCTTTAAAGAAACTTATACCTTATTTGTTTTTATTGTGAATATTTTAAAAATTCATAAAATTCTTTTAGCCCTTATATGCTCAATAATTTTATTTTCGTGCTCAAAAGATGTTTATTTTTCTGGTATTTCAGAAAATAGTTTTAATGAAATCAAAGAAAATTATCAAAAAATCGATTACTCAAAAGAAGACATAATAACTATTATTGGTCCCCCTTTAATAAAAGAAAACCTTGAAAATTTGTGGATTTATAGAACCGATAAAAAAAAAGGAATAGCTGCTTTCAAGCAAACTGTCTACAACAAGACCTTAAAACTAAAATTTGAAGATAATATTTTAAGGTCTGTTGAAGAAATTGACTTAAATTAAATAATGTTTAAATGAACAACTATTGATAGCAATAGAATTGATACAATATTTGTTATTTTAATCATTGGGTTAACAGCTGGGCCTGCAGTATCCTTGTAAGGATCACCAACAGTATCACCGGTGATAGAAGCTTTATGCGTTTCACTACCTTTTCCACCTAAATTACCATCTTCAATATATTTTTTTGCATTATCCCATGCACCACCACCAGCAGTCATTGAAATAGCCACAAAAAAACCAGTAATTATAACTCCAATTAAAAGAGCACCAAGTGCTTGAAATGCAGTATTAACACTACCTGTAAGGGAATAAACACCGAAGAAGACAACCACTGGCGATAAAACTGGGAGTAAAGATGGTATGATCATTTCTTTAATTGCAGATTTTGTTAAAATGTCTACACATTTCCCATAATCTGGTTTCTCTTTACCTGACATAATTCCTTTTTTTTCTTTAAACTGTTGTCTAACTTCTAAAACAACTGATCCAGCTGCTCTTCCAACAGCCGTCATGCTTAATGCACTAAATAAATATGGAAGTAACCCTCCTAATAAAAGACCAATAATTACATATGGCTCTGACAGATCAAAAGATACGTCAAAAACATTATTACCTGTTTCCTTGTTAAAATATTTTAGATCCTCTGTGTAGGCTGCAAATAAAACTAATGCTCCAAGACCGGCAGATCCGATTGCATATCCTTTAGTGACAGCTTTAGTGGTGTTTCCAACGGCGTCAAGAGCGTCAGTTCTTTGTCTTACACTTTTTCTCAATCCAGACATTTCAGCAATACCACCTGCATTATCTGTTACAGGACCGTAGGCATCTAGCGCAACTACCATTCCTGCTAGAGCTAACATTGAAGTTACTGCAATAGCAATGCCGAATAGACCTGCTGTTGCAAATGTTAATCCAATACCTGCAACTATAATAAGCACAGGAATAGCAGTAGACTCCATACCCATGGCTAATCCTTGAATAATATTTGTTGCATGACCAGTTTGGGAAGCTTCAGCAACGCTCTTCACAGGTCGATACTCTGTACTTGTGTAGTATTCCGTTATGAAAACAAGGGCTAGAGTAATTAATAAACCATAAACAGCACATAGAAATAAATCCATACCGTTATACCACTTAGATCCTATTTGGAAATATTGATCAAAGCCAATTGAGTAATGAGTGATTATAGCAAATAGCACAACTGAGATTATCAGTGTCATAAAGAACCCTTTATACAGAGCTCCCATAATAGATGATTTCGGTGTGGATATTGAGACAAACTGTGAACCTATAATAGAGGCTATGATGCTTGATCCAGCTAATAGTAATGGATAAATTGTTAAATCAGTTACTGCTCCTTGAAAGATTATTGCCAATACCATGGTTGCAACAATAGAAACGACATAAGTCTCAAATAAATCTGCAGCCATACCAGCACAGTCACCTACGTTATCTCCAACATTATCTGCAATTACAGCAGGGTTTCTGGGATCATCTTCTGGAATATCTTTTTCAACTTTACCAACCAAGTCTGCACCAACGTCTGCACCTTTTGTAAATATGCCCCCACCTAGTCTTGCAAAAATTGAAATTAAAGAGGAACCAAAACCTAGAGCTACTAAAGGCTCAATAAGCTCTCTCCCACTTCTACCAAAACCAAAATATAAAAGTAAAAAATATCCAGCAATACCTGCTAATGCTAAACCTACAACTAAAAGTCCAGTAACAGCACCAGCGTTAAATGCCACATACAAACCCTTTTTCAAAGACTCGCTAGAAGCTTGAGCAGTTATAACATTTGCACGAACTGATACGTTCATTCCTATGTAACCAGCTAAGCCTGATAAAACAGCACCAATCAAAAAACCAACTGGTACATCATATGTGTGTTCAAAAGGTATTAAAAAAAATGCAAGAAAGATCACTATGCCAACTATTGCTATGGTAGTGTACTGTCTATTTAAGTAAGCTTTTGCACCCTCTTGAATAGCACCAGATATTTGAATCATTTTCTTGGTGCCTTTAGATAAACTTAATATTTTATTTGTTGTAAATAAACCGAAAGCAATCGCTGCGATTGCAGCAAATAATACTATTTGCAAGTACTGTATTTGAGACATGGTAAGTTGTTAATCTATTTCTATTTTATTTTCAAGGTGCTTTTTTAGAGGCATCATCTAACAAATAATTGAAGTATTTTACCTCTTCTTGCGTAAGAAAATCCTTAGAAAGCTTGATATATTCACTCATTAATATCTTTTTTTTCTCCTTATTTAAGAGATATTCAGAACAAAACGCATAAAGTAGAAAAACAGTTATTTTGTTAGTTTTTTCTAAAATTTTAGAATCTATCAAACCCTTAATTTTCTCAAGATTAGAGTTAAAGCTATCATTTAAAGAGAATAATTTTTTTTTGTTAAAGGGTCTTTTTTTAATATTTTGTTTGATGAATTCATCTAACTCAAAGTCAGTGGAATAATTTCTTTGAAATATAAATTGAAAAAAAAATAGTCTAGTGTTTTTATTTAAATTAAGCATTTAATCATTTTAACCATTGCACTTGCTGCTTCATGCCCTTTATTTTTGTTATCATTTTTTGATCTTTTTAAAGCTTGGGGCTTGTTGTATGCATTGATTATTCCATTAGATATAAGAGTAGTTTTATTTTGACTTACAATATCTAAAAGTGCCTTTCCAACAGAGTCAGATATAACTTCAAAATGATAAGTTTGGCCCTTAATAACACATCCAAGAGCAATAAATAAATTATAGTTATTTGGTTTTATTTTCCATTTTATCATTTGAGGTATTTCATAAACACCAGGAACAATTAAAATTTCGTATTTTAGATTATTTTTTTCTAGGAATTTAATACAAGATTTTGTTAATGGATTTGTTATTTCTTTATAATAATCGGCAACAATAATTTTTATATTTAATTTTGATTTATTCACGGTTAAAGACTCTCTATCTTATTTACTTTTAATCCATAAATTCCTAAATCTAAATCTTCTCCAAGTGAATTAGACAAAACAGAAATATTATTAATTGAGAAATTTTTAAGTATTTGAGCTCCTAAGCCATAGTATTTTACTTTTTCATCATTTGATAATTTTCCAAGATCTCCCAGTATTGGATTATTAATGAGTACTATTATTCCAGATCCATGAGATTTTATTTTTTCAATTGAGGCATGTAAGTCTTTTGTTTTTGGATTATTAAAATTCATTATTATATCATCAAAGCCTTGAACAGGATGAACTCTTGTCATTACGCTGTCTTGGTTGGATAAATCTCCTATGTGTAAAGTTGCGTGGTGTAATCCATCAATGGTATTTTCAAATACATTGAATTCAAAAATATCTGAGTAGATATTTTTAATTTGGTGTTGCTTTTCAGGAATTTTTTTTATGAGTAAGTCGTTTTTAATTCTATACGCGATCAAGTCTTGGATAGTACCTATGTTTAAAGAGTGTTTTTTTGCATAAGGTATCAGGTCTGGAACTCTTGCCATACTACCATCATCGTTCATGATCTCACAAATTACAGCAGAGTCATTTAATCCAGCTAGTCTAGATATGTCTACAGCAGCTTCCGTGTGACCTGCCCTAGTTAGCACACCTCCGTCCCAAGCAATTAGAGGAAATACGTGTCCGGGACTAACAATATCTCCCTGTTTAAAATTTGGATTTATTGCTGCACTGACTGTTTCTGCTCTATCAAATGCAGAAATACCTGTTGTAATGTTGGTACTAGACTCGATTGAAATGGTGAATGCTGTGGTCTTCTTCTTCCAATTATCTGGATTCATTAAAGGCAGTTTTAATTCATCAGCTCTGGTCTCTGATATAGATAGACAAATTAAGCCTCTTCCATGAGTTGCCATGAAATTGATATGTTCTGGTTTGCAAAGAGAGGCAGGTATAATTAAATCACCTTCATTTTCTCTATCTTCGCTATCAACCAAAATATACATTTTACCATTACGGGCATCATCTATAATATTTTCGATATTTGTAAAATCTGACATTAATTTAACAACCTATGTTTTTGAGGAGTGAGCGTATCTTGCTAGCATATCGACTTCAAGATTTAAAATTTCATTTTTCTTATATGTATGAATATCTGTATGTTTATAGGTATGAGGGATGATCATACAATGACATTTATTTGTTTTAACATTATTTATTGTAAGAGAAATACCATTTAAAGATATTGACCCTTTTTGAACTATAAATTTTTTAAGATTTTTTGGAAAAATAAAAGATAAAAACCAACTACTTCCAATTTTATATAATTCTTCAACAGAGCAAGTCGTATCAATATGACCAAAAACAAAATGACCAGAAATCTCATCACCAACTTTTAAAGATTTTTCTAAATTTATTTTTTTTCCAACTTTCCAATATTTAGCATTGGTTTTATTCATTGTTTCATATGAAATATCTGCCTTAAAAGCATTTTTTTTTATTGATGTAACTGTTAAACAAATTCCAGAACAACATATTGAAGAACCTAACTTATATCCTTTTAATGAAGATTGGATTTCAACCACTAATGACTTTTCTTCTCTTGTCAATTTTTTGATTTTACCTTGAGATTGAATTATTCCACTAAACATTAGTTTGTAAATTTATAAATCATATCCTCTCCATACTTTAAAGAGGATTTTAATATGAGATTATTTGTTATTGATTTCATTGATAAAAAATATTTTTTACTTGCATTTTTTATAGTCATGTTTGACTGGCAGACTATAACCTCATCAAATAAATTACAATTAAGAAAGTATTTAAAAGTATTAAGTCCACCTTCGATAAGGATAGATTGAGTTTTCAATTTTTTAAATAAGGAGAAATTTTCAGTAACTGTTTTTTTATAGTCAACTATAATCAACTTATAATTCTTAAATTTAATTTCTTTATTTGAGAATATTAATTTTGCAATATTTTTTGAAACACCTTGTAATCTACATGTTAATTTTGGCTTATCATCTAATACCGTATTCATACCAACAGCAATAGCGTCATGAGATAATCTTAGTTGATGCATAAAATATTGAGTTTGATCAGAAGTTATATTTTTATGAGTTGGGCTTTTACTAAACCCATTTTTTGAGATTGCGATTTTAAGAGTAATGAAGGGTCTATTTAAAGTTTTACGAGTGTAAAAAAATTTATTAATTATCTTAAATCTATCTGTCGATTTTAATGAATGAAAAACTTTTATCTTTTGTTTTTTTAAAAAATCAATTCCCTTGCCTTTTATATTTGGATTTGGATCTAATGAACTGATAAAAACTTTTTTTATACCAGCCTTAACAATTGCTTTAGCACAGCAGCTACTTTTTTTAAAACAAGGTTCTAAGCTAATGTACATGACAGTTTTATTATTTATTTTATTACGTGATATTTTTTTTAAAGCATTAATTTCTGCATGAGGTCTACCATTTTTTGAAGTTAAACCATAACTAAGGATAATACCTTTTGATGATTTAGAGTAATCTACAATCAGACATGCAACTGAAGGATTTTTCCCTGTAAGTCCAATATTTTTAATTGATAAATTATTTACACTTTGTAAATAATTTTGGTGAGACGTACTTAACAAGTTTTATTTTTTGTCTATTTTTTCCAAAAATTGTTCAAAATCTTTGGTTTCGCGAAAATCTCTATAGACTGAAGCAAATCTTACATAGCCAACTTTATCTAAAGAATACAATCCTTGCATGACCATTTCTCCAATAGTGGTAGTGCTTACTTCATTCTCGCCCATTCCTTCTAAATCTCTAACAATTTTTGAAATTAATTTTTCTTTTGTGTCTATGTCTACAGGTCTTTTTCTTAAAGCAAGTTCAACAGATTTGGCGATTTTATCTCTATCGAATATAGATTTTTCGCCATTCTTTTTGACAACTAAAAATTCTCTAAACTGAACTCTCTCAAAAGTTGTAAATCGTTCTTTTCTTTCACAACCACAGAGACGTCTTCTTCTTATTACCCCGCCATCTTCTGTTGGTCTTGAGTCTAAAACTGAAGTTTCTTTCTCCTTACAAAAGGGGCACTTCATATTTATTTATAAATTGGAAACTTAGAGCAGAGCTCTGTCACATCTTTGAGGATTGAACTTTCAGTCATTGATATATCTGCATTTGATGATGATAGTGCATTTATAACTGTGGAAATTTTTTCACCTATAAATTTAAACTCTTCTTCTTTGAAACCTCTTGTTGTTGCAGCTGGAGATCCTAATCTAATACCTGAGGTAATAGTTGGGGGATTTGGGTCATTTGCAACACCATTTTTGTTACAAGTCATTCCAGCTCTCTCCAAGCTTTCTTCAGCATCTTTACCAGTTACATTTTTAGATCTTAAATCTACTAAGACCATATGAGAATCTGTGCCACCAGTAACGATATCTATTCCATTTGACATAAGTACTTCGCCTAGAATTGATGCGTTCTTTTTGACTTGTTGAATATAGCTTTTAAACTCAGGTTGAAGAGCTTCTCCAAAAGCAACTGCTTTGGCTGCAATGACGTGCATTAAAGGTCCGCCTTGTAAACCAGGAAAAACTGAACTATTGAACTTCTTTCCAAGATCTAGGTCATTCGAAAGGATCATTCCCCCTCTTGGTCCTCTTATAGTCTTATGGGTAGTTGATGTAACCACGTGTGCGTGTGGCAATGGATCTGGGTATTCTTTTGCAGCGACAAGACCAGAATAGTGAGCCATATCAACTAGTAAGTATGATCCAACTTTATCTGCGATCTCTCTGAATTTTTTAAAATCAATATTTCTTGGGTAAGCGGAGCCACCAGCAATTATCATACTAGGTTTATGTTCGACTGCTAAACGTTCAACCTCATCATAATCTATTAAAGAGGTTTCTGGTCTAATGCCATACTGAATAGCATTAAAATATTTTCCAGATTGATTAGGTCGTGAGCCGTGAGTTAAGTGTCCACCAGCGTCTAAAGACATCCCTAAGATTGTGTCTCCAGGTTTAATTAATGCTAAAAATACAGCTTGGTTAGCTTGAGCACCTGAGTGAGGTTGGACATTGGCATAATTGCAACCATATAATTCTTTTAAACGATCGATAGCAAGATTTTCAGCTATATCTACAAACTCACATCCACCATAATATCTTTTAGCACTATAACCCTCAGCATATTTGTTAGTCATGATGGAACCTTGAGCTTCAAGAACAGCTTTAGAAACAATGTTTTCAGAAGCTATTAATTCAATTTGATTTTGTTGTCTTGATAGTTCCTGTGAAATGCTTTGGTATAAATCTTTATCTGCGTGTTCTAGGTTACTAGAAAAAAAATTCTCACTGAGTGTCATATTTGCGATATTCTCCTTAAATGTCTGCCTTTGTCAAATTCTGTTTTAAAATAGGCGTTGAGCATAGCAAAAATATTTTTTTTTACAAAAGGTCTTCCTTTTAAACAAATAACGTTACTATCATTGTGTTTTCTTGTCATTTTTGCTGTTTGTGCATTATGACAAAGAGAAGCTCTAATGTGCTTATGCCTATTTGCACTTATACTTACTCCTATTCCAGAACCACAGATCAAGATACCCATGCTGGATTTATTGATATTTTTACATAATGTTTTTGCAAATTTTGGATAATCAACGGATTTATCTGAATTTGTCCCTAAATCTACAAAATTACATTTTTTTTTGCCAAGGTATTCTTTGATAATAAACGATTTTAACCTAAAACCTGCATGATCTGAGGCTATATAGATTGTTTCAATTTTTCTTGGCAACTTCATTTCTAGAAAAAGGTAAATTAATATTCAAATTAATCAATACTCTGTTGACTATTCTGCTCATAAAATCAAAAAAAACCGATTGGTGATCTTTGTTGTTTTTCAAATATTCGTAAATATCCTCATTAGTTCTCAAATTACTCATATTACTAGAATTAAATATTTTTTCTAAAACACTTTGATTGAAATCAGGTTGATAGCCTGAGGTTTTTAAGATTTCAAGCTCCAGTAATAATAGCTCTGACAGATAATTAGACCTATCATTCATTTTAGACATTAATAGCAAATAATAATTTATAACATTAGAATTTTGATCAGCTAAAAAAAGTAACTTGTTTATTAAAAAGCAAAAATAATCGATCGCCTTTAGCTCATATTTTGAAAATAAAAACCATTTAAAAGAATTAATAGATGTGGAGGAAAGACAAACATTATTGCTATCAAATTCAATATTATTAAATCCCCCCTTAACATAATTAGTGCTTTTTTTTTTGGACTTTCCTCCAAATACAACAAGAGATTTTTGGCCGTGCTCAGTAGAGTAAAATGAAACACTTAAATGATTTTCTTTAAAATTTTCTACTTTTGTTACTATAGCTTCGGTTTTATACAATTAATTATTTATTCAAGTTATTTATTATCTTAATCATTTTTTTTGCTGCTAAAATTTCTGCTTTTTGTTTAGAAATTCCCTCTGCCTCTACTTCGTTGTCATTGATTTTTAAAGACACTATAAATTTAGGTTTATGTTTTGTGCCAGCTTCTTCAATTAGATTATAGTCAGGGATAGTTTTATATTTTTTTTGACAATATTCTTGGATAAATGTTTTAGGATCTTTTTGAGGAAGAGTATCTAATTCATCTTGCCATAATTCCATTATTAATTTTTTTGAAAAATCTAATCCTTTTCTCGTGTATGCAAATCCAATTAAAGACTCTAGAGCATCAGCGTATACAGAATTTTTATTTGAGTTGGGGTCAAGCTGATGTTTAAAAATATCACCTAAGTTATATTTTTTAAATATTTTGGCTAAAGTATTTGTATTTACAAGATGAATAAATCTTCTTGAAATTTCATCCAGTGTATTATGAGAGAAAGTAGCAATCAAATATTCTGATATTACTAAACCTAAAACCCTATCTCCTAAGAACTCATATTTTTGAAATGGTTTATCAGAATTTTTTTTTGACTTTTCAAAACTATCATGTTGCAAACTTTTATCGAAGCCCTTAAGGCTTTTAAGAGTTTTGAAAATTTGTGCCTTATTCAAAATATTTATTTGATAATATTAAATAGCCTATCATACCTAATATGTAGAGGTAAATTCCAAAATTTTGAAATTGAAAAATCTGTATCAACTGAAAACCAGATAAACCAAACTTTTCCTATTATATTTACCTTGGGAACAAAACCTACCCCACTGAGAACTCTGCTGTCAGATGAATTATCTCTGTTGTCACCCATAAAAAAAAATTTGTCTTTAGGAATTTGGTATTCTGGAGTGTAGTCGAGTGGTCCGTTGTCAGTAATATTTAATATTTTATATTCATTTTCTATTAACTGCTGAATATCTTTTTTATACTGATCATCAAAAAAAAACCCATCATCGAATTGATTTAACATTTCAAATTCTTTTGAATTATTTGACTTAATATAAACTTCACCATTTATAACCTTAATTGTTTCCCCTGGTAAACCGATTAATCTTTTTACATAGTTTATATTTTCTTGACCAGGGAGTTTGAAGACGATTACGTCACCTCTTTCAGGATTACTCTCAAATATTTTTCCTTTGAAGGGGGGTATTCCAAAGGGAAATGAATATCTTGAGTAGCCGTAGTCCCATTTAGAAACAAATAAAAAATCTCCTACTAATAAATTTGGTTTCATTGAACCAGAGGGAATTTTAAATGGCTCAATAGCAAAAGTTCTAATTACACCAGCAATAATTAAAGCCCAAAAAAGTGCTTTAAAATTATTAATCAAAGATGATTTAATTTTGCTCAATAATTACCGACGCAATCGAATATAACTTTGTATCTGTAAGGCTAACATGAATGACACACTTTCCAAAAGTTTCATTCAAATAACTTTCAAGTTTATTTTTCAAAGAAATAACTGGTTTACCTAAGGTATCCCTGCTAACAACGATATCATTTGGATAACAAGGAGATCTAAATCCTAGACCAATACTTTTGGAAAAGGCCTCTTTAATAGCAAAATTATTTGCTAGTAAATTAGAATCAATTTTTTCTAATTGGTCATTAATAAAGTATTTAGATATGAAGTTTTCTTTATATTTTGCATAAATGTTACTTACTCTATCTATCTCAACTAAATCTATTCCGTGGCCAATTATCATTTTTTTATTAAACCTCTAAAAGTCTTAATAGTTTTAATCAGTGAAATAAATATAGCTTCAGATATTATAAAATGACCAACGTGGACAGTATCCACATATCTTCTTTTTTTTATATATTTTATGTTATTAAAATTTAAACCATGCCCTACATTAACTATAAGTTTCTTAGAGTGAGCATACTCGATCATTTCGTTTATTTTATTAATAATATTTTTTTTAATGATTTTTTTATCTAAAGGCCCTGTATGTATTTCAACAGTATCAAAACCTAAAATTTTAGCTAAAGTAATCATTTTTTTTGTAGGATTTATAAAAGCACTAACTTGTATATTTTTTTTTTGAGAAATTTTTAATAGCTTCTTTAATCTTGGATAAGATATTTTATTTAAATTTAAACCACCCTCTGTAGTGATTTCATTTCTTTTTTCAGGAACCAAGCAAATAAAATCAGGATTAATCTTATTAGCTATTTGTATCATTTCATCTGTAAGAGCCATTTCAAGATTAATTGGAATTTTAGAATTTTTTTTTAATTCTAATAAATCTTGATCTTTTATATGTCTTCTGTCTTCTCTCAAGTGAACGGTTAAAGTGTCAACTTTTGCATCATGACAAACTTTTAATGCTCTTAATAAATTTGGATTGTTTTGTCCTCTAGCGTTACGAAGGGTAGCAATATGATCTATGTTAACTCCAAGTTTCATTAATAATTAATTGATTGTCTTTTAACTTTATCAACTTGGCTTAAAGTTTTCATTTCGGCAAGAACAAATTTTAATTTATCTGAGCTTTCGATACTTATATCGATTATGAACGTGTAAACTTTTTTAGTTCTATTAGCGATACGGATATTTTCAATATTAATCTCATGTTTATCAAAAATTGAAGTGATACTAAACAGTGCACCTGGTTGATTTTTAATAATTATCTCTATTCTTGAGTTAAATTCAGATTGGTTTTCATCCTCTCCCCATTCTGATTTATAGAAATTATCTTTATGATAATACCCCAAACTATCGCAAATTGTATTATGAACAACTAAGCCACGACCGTAAGACATTATAGATATGATGCTATCACCTTTTATAGGTGAGCAGCAAGTTGCATAGTTCACAGCTATACCATTTTCATATTTTAAAACATCTACTCTCTCTTCATCTTCTTTAGATTGAAAAATTTTTTTGACAATGTTATTTTCCATTTCTTTAAAAAGTTTATCAAGTTCTGCTCTAGATAAAAAACCTCTACCAACATTTTCAAAAAGTTTATTTTTATATTTAAAGTCAGTCTTTCTTAAAATCTTTTCGTAAATACCATCATCAGAAATTATATTTTTAGATTTTGCTATATAGTTTAAAATATCTTTTCCAAGAATTTCAAATTCTCTTCTTCTTTTTGACCTAAAAAAGTACCTAATTTTTTCTTTAACTTTTTCTTTTTTTACAAATCTAATCCATAACGGGGAAATTGTAGTGTTTTCATCTAAGATAATTTCAACCTGATCTCCATTATCAAGTTTTGTGCTTAAAGGTAACTCTTGTCCATTTACAATTGCACCAGCACACCTATCTCCTATATCTGTATGAATTGTATAAGCAAAATCAACAGGTGTAGAGTCTAAAGGGAGTGTAAATAATTCACCTTTTGGAGAAAAAACATATATTTGCTCATCAAAAAATTGTTGGGAAGTTTTATTTAAAATTAAGTGTTGTTCATTTTCTTCAACATAATTAACAGCATCCCTTAACCAAGCATATACCCCCTCACTGCTACTATCTTTATTTAAATATTTATATCTCCAGTGTGCAGCAATACCATTCTCAGCAATCATATGCATTGCTCTTGATCTTATTTGTACTTCAAATATTTTTTTTTGGAAAATAAGGTCTGAGTGTATTGATCGGTATCCATTAGGTTTAGGGCTTGATATATAATCCTTAGTTCTTCCTACTTTTGCGGAGAAATTACGATGAATTATACCTAATACTTTATAGCAATCTCTTGTTGATTTAGTGATGATCCTGACAGCAGCTATGTCTGAAATAGAATTTAAGTCAGTATTTTTCTTATTTATTTTTTTCCAAATTGAATATGGATTTTTTTTTCTATAATGAATTTCTGCATCAATATCTGACTTATTTAGATATTCTTTCATTAAATTTTCAAGCTCAATAAAAGAGCCCTCTAGATTTTTAAAAGTGTTATCAATTTTATCGTTAATTCTACTAAAGATATCCGGATGAAGGTTTTTAAAAGATATATTTTCTAAAATGGACTTCCAATTTTCAAATCCTAGTCGCTGAGCTAAGGGGGCGTAAATTAGTAAGGTCTCATTACTAACTCTTTTTCTTTTTTCAACATCTTTAAAATAATGAATTGTTTTTATGTTGTGCAACCTATCTGCTAATTTAATAATTAAAACTCTTATATCTTTTGCAGTTGAAATAAGAAGTTTTCTAAAATTTTCTGCTTCTTTTTCTGATCTTGTTGTTTTTTTTTCCTCTAAAAAATCAATTTTAGTTAAACCATCCACTAAATTTGTAATACTAGGACCAAAGTTTTCTTTTAATTCTAATTTTGAAAATTTTGTATCTTCAATTACATCGTGGAGTAAGCCTGTAATAACTGTTTCTGTATCTAATTTTAGTTCAATAAGCGACTTACAAACCTCGTATGGATGTATTATATATGGATCTCCAGAGGCACGGAATTGATCTTTATGGGATGTTTCTGCTACCTCTATTGCTTTAACAAATAAATTCTCATTAAAATTTTTATCATAGGATTGTAATGCTGACTTAAAATCGCTGTAACTATCATTGAAATAGCTGGTTTGGAACATCAGCTAAAATAATAAACTAAATTGAACTTTTAATCTTCAAGAAGATGATCTTCGTTTTCTTCTTCTTTTTCCTGAACCAGTTGGTAGCTTTTAATAATATCTTCTTTGACATCCCCTACACTGATTTTCTCATCAGCTATTTCTCTTAAAGCTATTACTGTGCTTTTGTCATTATCTAATGGAACTTGTGCTTCATTGCCAGCGTTTAGGACCTTAGCCCTATGTGAAGCCAATAATACTAAATCGAAAAGACTATCAACGTTTTTAGTACAATCTTCTACTGTAACTCTTGCCATGTGAGGTTTATATGAAAAAGTAGATGAAAATACAAGAGAATTATTATTTCTTTATAATTCTTTGTTTTTTCCTGTCCCACTCCCTTTGCTTAATAGTCTCTCTTTTATCATATTTCTTTTTACCTACTCCTACTCCAAATCTCACCTTTGCTAGACCTTTGTCATTAAAAAATATCTCCATAGGAACTGCTGTAAAACCTTTAGTGGTCAACATACCAAGAATTTTTTTTATTTCTCTTTTATTTAAAAGGAGTTTTTTTATTGATCTAGTTTTCTTTTTAAGGTCGAAATTCTTGTCTCTGGAGATAATTTCAAAGTTATTTATATAAATTTCACCTTTTTGTTCGTTTATAAAACTTGATTGAATAGAAGCTTTCCCGTTTCTTAAAGGTTTGACCTCATTGCTTTCAAGAACAATACCAGCTACGTAGGTCTCTTTTATTTCATAATCAAATTTTGCTCTACGATTTTGAATAGACAATTAGATAAAATTTAAATCTTTAATTGTTTTTCTTACTTGCTTTTTTGTTTCAGGACTAAGCTCATACAGAGGCTCTCTAATGTCGGCTTTACATTTACCCATTAAAGAAAGTGCATACTTTGCTGGTGTAGGGTTAGGTTCAGCAAATAATATTTTTGATAAAGATGCCAACCTTAAGTTTACTTTATCAAATTCTTTATAATTCTTTTTTTGCCAATAATAGTGCAGCATCGATGTTAATTTTGGCGCTACATTAGCTGTCACTGATATACAACCATGACCGCCTTGAGCAAGAAATCCAGCTATTGTTCCATCTTCACCTGATAAATAATTAAAATCTTTTTTCATAAAAGTTCTCATTATCAAAGGTCTGGACATGTCATTAGAAGCATCCTTTATACCAACGATGTTTGCTATTTTATTAAGTTGTTTGAAGCTATCAAAAGACAAATCTACTATTGATCTTCCAGGGATATTGTAAATAAGTTGTTTTAAAGGTGATACTTTTGCTATTTTTTTAAAATGATTTATAAGGCCTGTCTGGTTTGGCTTATTGTAATATGGTGTAACTACTAATCCGTAGTTTGCCCCAGCCTTATATGCGTGTTTGGTAAATTCAATTGCCTCTTTAGTGGAGTTAGATCCCGTTCCAGCAATTACAGGTATTTTTTTTGAAGCTACTTTAATTGCAAATTCAACCAATTGCATATGTTCATCGTGAGAGAGTGTTGGAGACTCACCAGTAGTTCCGCAAACTGTAACTCCAGAAATTCCACTTTTAATTTGCCATTTTAAAAGCTGTTCGAAACAATCGTAATCAACTTCTCCATTTGAAAAAGGAGTGATTATTGCTGGTATAGATCCTTTAAGCATTCTTATTTTTTACTATTTTTCTAACAAATATATAGGTTTTTTTTATGGCGGAGAGAGAGGGATTCGAACCCTCGGTACAACTTGCGTCGTACGGCGGTTTAGCAAACCGCTGGTTTCAGCCACTCACCCACCTCTCCTTAGGCATATTTATAGCCAAAATAGTAGCCGAAATATAGTCAAATAAAAAGAATTGTCATTCTTAAAATTTATATAAGTATTGAATGATAGTTACTTCTTAAGTCTTTCAAGTAAAATTTTATTAATTAATTTTGGATTGCCTTTTCCTTTTGTTGCTTTTAAGCATTTGCCCACAAAATATCCTAAAACCCTATCAGAGCCACCTTGAAATTTTGAAATATTTTCCTCTTCTCCTATTAGAGCTTCATCAATAATTTTTTCTAATTCACCCGAGTCTGAGACTTGCTCAAGACCTAATTCTTTTACAATATCAGATGGTTTGCCTTGACCATTTAAAACTTTCGGTAAAATTTCTTTGCCAGCTTTATTTGAAATTACATCATCTGAAACAAGTTTAAGAAGATCTGTAATCTCTTTAGTTTTTTCATTTAAACTAGATACTTCTAAATTATTTTCTTTGATAAAAGCAAATATATCTCCGACCAACCAAGCTGCAATAAATTTTGGTTTTACATCTGTTTCAGAAATCATTTTTTCAAACAAAATAGCATTTTGCTTTTCAACAGTGATAATTTTAGCAATATCTTTATCAACATTATAATCTTTAATAAATTTATCTAACTTAGCTTGAGGTAATTCTCCAACTGATGTCTTTACTTTATCGATTTGATCTTGAGTTAAATTTACAGGCAATAAATCAGGGTCAGGAAAGTAACGATAATCATGTGAAAATTCTTTACTTCTCATTGCTCTAGTCTCACCTGTGCTTGTATCAAATAACATTGTATTTTGCTCAATTTTACCGCCGCTTTCAATAACATCTATCTGTCTTTTAAATTCATATTCAATAGCTTGCCTTATAAATTTGAATGAGTTTAAATTTTTAATTTCGCATCTAGTGCCAAGCTCTCCACCTTTTTTACGAACAGACAAATTAACATCAGCTCTCAAGGAGCCCTCTTGCATATTTCCATCACATACATCAATGTACATGAGCACTTGTCTCAATGAGGACATGTAACTCACCACCTCCTCTGCTGAAGATAAATCGGGATATGAAACTATCTCTAAAAGCGGTGTGCCTACTCTGTTAAGGTCTATAAAACTAAATTTTGGGTCAATATCATGAATACTTTTACCTGCATCTTGCTCTAGATGAGCTCTTTCAATTCTAATTTTTTTTTGATTACCTTCATTATCAATATTTATAAATCCCTCAGTTAATATAGGGAACTCAAACTGACTAATTTGATACCCTTGAGGTAAATCTGGATAAAAGTAATTTTTTCTTTCAAATACAGAATATTTATTGATGTTAAAATTTAATGCAAAGCCAGTTTTTATTGCCATTTCAATACAAGCAAAATTCATAACTGGAAGCATTCCGGGCATACCAGAGTCTATGAAATTTACATTCTCATTAGGCTCAGATCCAAATTGATTTGGTGAGGATGAAAATAACTTAGATGAAGTGTTAAGTTGAGCATGAACTTCAAGTCCAATAACCATTTCCCAATTATTGCTCATTGAAATTTAATTCCTTTTCTGCAAGTGCAGCTATCTGTAATAGTTTTTTTTCTTCAAAATAATTTCCTATAAACTGAATACCTAATGGGAGGCCATTTGTACTTAAACCTGAAGGTATAGATATTCCAGGAAGGCCCGCAAGACTTGTAGGAACCGTATAAATGTCATTCTTATACATAGATATTGGATCAAGTTTATCCCCTATCTTAAATGCCTCATTTGGTGTCGTAGGTGTTAATATAAAGTCAACATCATTAAAAATTCTTTGAAAATCATCTTTGATCAAACGTCTCACTTTTTGAGCTTGTCTATAGTAAGCATCATAATAACCAGCTGATAATACATAAGCTCCTATGAGTATTCTTCTGGTAACTTCGTCTCCAAATCCTTTTGTTCTTGAATTTAAATAAATATCGTCAAGACTTTTACCTTCTTCTCTTACTCCATAGCGTATTCCATCATATCTAGCTAAGTTTGATGATGCTTCAGCAGGTGCTAGTATGTAATAAGTTGAAAGAGCATATTCAGTAGTCTTAAACTCTACATCTACAAATTCTACATTATGTTTAATAAGTGCTTTTTTTGTATTTTCAATTTGACTTAAAATATCTCCACTAACATCCTTAAGGTAATCAGATGGAATACCAATTTTAATTTTTTGATCTAATTTGTCATTAATGCCAATAGAATAGTCTTCTCTAACATGGTTTGAGCTTGTAGTGTCATTAAAATCATGTTTGTTTATTGAATTCAAAATTAGAGCAGCATCCTCAACAGAGTTAGTGAGAGGGCCCGCCTGATCTAAACTGGATGCAAAAGCAACAATTCCCCATCTAGAACAAGATCCAAATGTAGGTTTTAAGCCAACTATTCCACACAAGCTAGCTGGTTGTCTTATTGATCCGCCAGTATCTGTTCCCATTGATGCGACGCAAGTGCCCTCAGCTACAGCAGCAGCAGATCCACCTGAAGAGCCACCAGGTACAAGATCATCAGTTGGAACATTTTTATTTTTCCATGGATTTTTGACTGGGCCAAAAAAACTAGTCTCATTTGAGGAACCCATTGCAAATTCATCACAATTATTTTTTCCAATAAAAATTGAACCGTCATCTAATAGTTTTTGCGTTACAAAAGATTCGTAATTAGGAGTAAAATTGCTAAGAATTTTAGATGAGGCCGTGGTTCTAATACCCTTTGTGCAAAACAAATCTTTAATGCCTAGAGGAATACCATCCAAAGGTAATGGATTTCCATTTTCATATCTTTTTTGAGACTCTTTAATTGATAGAATATTATTCTCTTTATCCAACAATAAGTTAAAGCTATTAGTTTTACTCGATTTAGCTTTTATTAAAAACTCATCATAAAGTTCTTCTACACTTATTTTTTTGTCTCTTAGAGAATCTTTTATTTGACTAATTGAACTTTTCACTTACTCAACTACTTTAGGGACTTTAAAAAAATTCTGAGCTCTTTCTGGAGCATTACTTAATACGTCGTCAACAGAATTACTCTTGTTTATTTCATCTTTTCTAATCGATACTGTTTTTTCTGTAACATTGTGTAAAGGTTCTGTCTCACTAGTGTCAATCATTTTGAGATTATCTACCCATTTGATTATATCTTTTAAGGAATTGGCATAAAATTCCTCTTTTTCATGTGGTAATTTTAGCTTTGCTAAATAAGAAATTCTTTTAATATCTATATCACTCATAATGGTCGTCGATACTATATCAGATTTTCTTCTAAGCAATAATTATACCAAAAAATTTATTGCTATAGATTTTGGATTAAAACATATTGGAATAGCAATAAGCGATCCATCTAATATTATTTCTATTCCATATGGAACTTTTAGCGAGAAATTATTATTTGAAAATATTGGTGAGATTATTACTAATGAAAATATTCACGGTATTATAATTGGTAAGCCATATCATCTTGATGGTTCTATATCAGAAATGGTTAAAAATGTTGAAAAATTCTCACAGAATTTAGAAAATATCGTGTCTTGCCCAATTTTGTTTATTGATGAGAGATTGAGCAGTAAACCCTATAAATCAATAAGAAAATCAGAAAAAACAAATATTCATGAAAAGAGTGCATGTTTAATACTTGATGATTTTCTAACTTTGTATAGAAACTCCCCTAGTGGCAAATAGAAAGATCACTTCCATAGACGATCTGTCAGCTAAAGATATTCAATCAATTGCTGAGAAAGCTATAAAATTTAAGAACTCAAAAAAAAGAATTTCAGAAAATAAACCAAAAAATATTTTTAACCTATTTTTAGAGCCCTCTACGAGAACAACAATTAGTTTTGAGCTAGCTTCTAAAAACCTAGGCTATAATTCAATTAATATAAATTTTGAAAAGAGTTCTCTGTCTAAAGGTGAGTCTTTTAATGACACAATGGATACTTTAATGAGTATGAAACCAGATGTCTTAATTATAAGAGATAAAAATAATTTTTCACCTATGGAAATAGGAAAGAGAAGCAAGATACCTGTAATAAATGCTGGAGATGGAACTAATGAACATCCTACACAAGCACTCCTAGATTATTGTGTTATAAGAGAAATTTTTAAGAAGAAAAAAATTAAAATAGGTATATGTGGAGATATAAAACACAGCAGAGTGGCTCATTCAAATATTAAGCTTCTTTCTAAATTAGGATATGAAATACATATAATTGCTCCTACATATTTTTTAGATAGGAAGGATTTAAAAAAAATTAATAATAAAATTATTTTTCATAAAAATCTTAACTCTCTTAAAGAGCTTGATATCTTAATGATGCTAAGAGTTCAAAAGGAAAGAATTCCTAAGGGTGCAAAGAATATGATGAGTTCCTTTAAAAAAGAGTTTTGTTTACAAAATAAACACCTATTGAATAAGCCTTACTTGATGCACCCAGGCCCCGTAAATAGAAATATAGAAATTAGCGATGATGTTTTAGACAATTACCCTAAATCCTTAATTTTAAAACAAGTTGAAATGGGAGTTTTTCTTAGAATGGCTTGTTTACAGTATATCCTTAAGTAATGTTTTTAGAATTATCTTTTGCTTATTTAGTGGGCTCTATTCCCTTTGGTAAATTGTTAACGAAATTTTTAACCAACAAAGATATCACTCAAACAGGATCAGGTAATATTGGCGCTACGAATGTATATAGAAGCGTATCAAAAAAAGCTGGAGTTGCTGTTCTTTTGTTGGATGGTATTAAACCTATAATTGTTTTATTAGCTATTTTATACATTAGCCCTGAATATTTCTTTGAATATAAATATTTGATTTTTCTTTTTTCTATAATTGGACATATCTTTCCAATTTGGCTTAATTTTAAGGGGGGAAAAGGTGTTGCTTGTTATTTTGGTGGAAATTTATTTTTGTTTCCTGTTCCAACTATTTTAGCAATGATCATATGGTTTTTTACGGTAAAACTCAGTAAGCTCTCATCTCTCGGTGCTCTTTTATCAATATTTCTTTTGACAATTTATCAATTAGTTTTTATTTATGGCAACTTAGAAAAAGGATTAGTATTTGTAATTTTTCTTTTAATATTTTTTAAGCATAATTCAAATATTAAAAGGTTAATAAAAGGCGAAGAAAATAAAATAAATTTATAGTTATGAACTTGCTAGTAGTAGAATCTCCAGCTAAAGCCAAAACAATTAATAAATATCTTGGTAATGATTTTGAAGTCATAGCAACTGTAGGTCATTTCAGAGATTTAGCTAAAAAAGATGGAGTCAAAGTTACCGAAGACTATAGTGACGTCGAACTTAATTGGGAAACAACAGCAGCAGGACTTAAGATGCTTGATGGTATTGAAAAAAAAGCTGAAGGATACGAAAAAATTTATTTAGCCACTGACCCAGACAGAGAAGGTGAGGCAATAACATGGCACTTAGTTAAGTCATTAGAAAAAAAAGTAGATAAAAATAAATTTGAAAGAATTACATTTAACGAAATTACTAAAAACGCTGTAATAAAAAGTTTTGATGAAGCCAGAAAAGTAGATGATAATCTTGTATCGGCTTATTTAGCTCGAAGAAGTTTAGATTATTTAGCGGGATACAGTTTATCTCCTGTCCTATGGAGGAAAATGCCAGGGAGTCGATCTGCAGGGAGAGTCCAGTCAGTAGCAGTAAGACTTATTTATGAAAAAGAGATTGAGATAGAACAGTTTGAACCAGAGAAATTCTATAAAATAAATGTTCACGGGGAAATTAATGGCGCAAAACTAGATACTTCAATCACTAGCTTAGAAGGTGAAAAAGTTGATAAACTTTTCTTTAGAGATGAAGCTTTAGCTAATAAAGCTAAAAATTATTTGAAATCAAATAGTTTTTTCATCAGAAAAATTGATGAAAGAACAATATCTCGCAAACCTAAAGCACCTTTTAATACCTCAACTTTACAACAAACTGCTAATAGTCAACTAAACTTTAGTGCTAGTCAAACTATGACTATTGCTCAGGGTTTATACATGGGAATAGATATAAACAAAGAAACTATAGCCCTTATCACATACATGAGAACTGATAGCATTACACTTTCAAAAGACTCGATAGATACAATAAGAGAAAATATATCAAAGGAGTACGGAGATAAGTATTTACCTGATAAACCCATTGAGTATAAGTCTAGGAAAAAAAATGCTCAAGAAGCTCATGAAGCAATAAGACCAACTGATATTTCTATAAAACCAGAAGATATAAAAGACTTTTTAAATGAAGAACAATTTAAACTCTATGATTTAATCTGGAAAAGAACAATAGCTTCTCAGATGACAAGTGCTGAGACTAACCAAAACACACTTCAAATAGATTGTGAAGAGAAAAATATAACTTTAAAAGCTACACTTGGTAAATTAATTTTTGATGGATATAAAAAAGTTTATAATCTTCAAGAAGATGATGAAGAACAGATTATTTCATTATTAGAAAATATAAAAGAAAATGATAAATATATTGTAAATGAAGTTGAAGCACTCGAATCATTTACTTCTCCTCCTTCAAGATACACTGATGCGAGTCTTGTTAAGAAATTAGAAGAGCTAGAAATTGGAAGACCTTCAACATATGCCTCTATAATTCAAACCATTGTTAATAGAGGTTATGTTTTAAAAAGTGGGAAATCATTTATCCTTAATGATCGTGGTAGAGTAGTTAATGTATTTTTATGTAACTACTTTAAAAAATTTCTTGAATATAAGTTTACGGCTGATTTAGAAAACCAACTTGATGATGTTGCTGCAGATAAAGCAGAATGGAAAAATATAGTTTTAAATTTTTGGAAAGATTTTGAATTTTTCATCAATGAAGTAATGGGTAAGCCCAATAGAGAAGTCATAGACGTAATAAATGATGAACTATCTCCTGTAATTTTTAGAAAAATTGGTGGAGACATTGATATCAAATGTTCATCTTGGGCTAATACTGAAAATTGTGAAGGTAACCTAGGTGTTAAGGTAGGAAAAATGGGTGGGTTTATTGGATGTTCTAACTACCCTGAATGTAAATTTACAATTTCTATTGGTGCCTTTGTAAAAGAAGTAAACCCTAAAAATCGTGAAGGTGATGAAATCATCACTTTTCCAAGAACTTTAGGAATAGATGCTGACTCCAAAAAAGAAATAGCAGTTCATTTAGGTCCTTATGGTTATTATCTCCAGTTAGGAAAAGAAATAGATGAAGATAAGCCTAAAAGGGTAACTCTTCCAAAGAGTTATGATCAAAATACAATAGGTATGAATATTGCTAGTCAGTTAATTAAACTACCTATCACTCTTGGAAATTTTCCAGATAGCGAAGATCCAGTAATAGCGAACATAGGTGCATATGGTCCGTATGTTAAATACCAAGATATTTATGCATCTTTGGGCAGAAAATATGATGTTTTAGAAATTGGTTTAGATCAAGCTGTCGAATTAATTACAATTAAAAAAAATAAACCTACAAATAAAGTTAGAGAAATAGGTATACTAAAAAGAAGAAAGCAAAGAGCTAACCTTTATAAAGGTAAATCTGGAAAATATTATTTTAAGATAGGAATAATGAATTACAAAATTCCACCTGAGTACGATGGTGAAAATTTAACAATTGAAGACGTTGAAAAGATACTTAAAGCTAGTCGCTAATTTTTTTTAAATTTAATTCTTTTAATTGTTTGCTATCAATTTTAACTGGTGCATTCATCATTAAATCTTGGGCTCTTTGATTAAATGGAAAAGCTATAACCTCTCTTATATTTTCATTATCACTAAGCAACATTATTATTCTATCTAATCCTGGTGCACAGCCTCCATGTGGAGGGACTCCATAATGAAAAGCCTCAAATAAAGCACTAAATTTTGTTTTAATCTCACTTTCACCATATCCGGCGATTTCAAATGCTTTTTTCATGATATCTGGTCTATGGTTTCTTATAGCTCCTGAAGATAGTTCTATACCATTGCAAACAATGTCATATTGATAAGCTAAAACATTTAAGGGATCTTCTTTTATTAACTTATCCATTCCTCCTTGGGGCATTGAAAATGGATTATGACTAAAATCAATCTTGCCTGTTAAAGAGTCCTTTTCATACATGGGGTAATCAATAATCCAACAAAACTCATATTTATTTTTATCTAATAAGTTTAAATCCTCTCCTACTTTTGCAATAACCTTCGAGGAGAAATCATATGACTCTTCAGGTAAATCACACACAAATAATAAGCCATCATTTTGATTAAAATTATTGTCTTTAATCATTTGATTTAATTTTTCTTGATTAAAATTTTTAGCTAAAGGGCCTTTTGGTAATAAATTCTCAAAGTTTATATATCCCAAACCTTTTTTTCCTTGTTCTTGTGCCCATTTATTTAAATTATCATAAAAACTTCTTGGCTTACCCTCAGACTTTAAAGCTTGTATACAATTAACTATGGCTCCTTTTTTTATTAAATTTTCAAAAATTTGAAGACCAGATCCCTCGAAATATCTTGTAACATTTGTAAGTCTTAATGGATTCCTTAAATCTGGTTTGTCACATCCAAAATTCTCAATACTGTCTCTGTAAGTAAAGGTTGGAAATGGAAGTTTATTTATAGATTTTTCTTTAGATTTAAATTTATCAAAAGTGTCAAATAGTAAGCGACTAATAACATCTAAAATATCTTCTTGTGTAGCAAAGCTCATCTCCATATCAATTTGATAAAATTCGCCAGGTGATCTATCAGCCCTACTATCCTCGTCTCTAAAACAAGGAGCTATTTGAAAATATTTATCTACACCTGATGCTATGTAAAGCTGTTTAAATTGTTGGGGAGCTTGAGGCAAAGCATAAAAAGACCCTTTGTGTATTCTTGATGGTACAAGATAATCTCTTGCGCCTTCTGGAGAGGGGGCTGTTAGAATTGGTGTAGCTAATTCCATAAATCCCTCGTTATTCATAAATCCTCTTACAAATTTTATAATATTATTTCTAAGTTTAATATTGTGTTGCATCTTAGATCTTCTTAGATCTAAATAACGATATTTTAATCTTACTTCTTCTCCATAATCATTATCTGAATTCACCTCAAGTGGGAGTGTTTTGGAGCACTGACTTAATATTTCGAAGTTTTCAATTTTTAGCTCAACTTCTCCTGACTCTAAATTTGAGTTTATTGTTTCTTCACTTCTTTTTGTGATTTGGCCATTTACTTTGATAACATCTTCATTTTTTATCTTTGATAATTCATTAAAAATTTCTGATGAATTATCTACAACGCATTGTAGGAGTGATGTAGAATCCCTTAAATCTATAAATAATAAGTTGCCATGATCTCTTGATCTATTAACCCAACCAGATACAGTGATTTTTTTATCTACTAATTCTCTATTAATGTCTTTTAAATAATAATCTCTATAAACGTTCATAATGCTTTCTAATTAGTGACAAATTAATATTATGGTTATTCTCATAAAGCAAATGATTAATAGTATTTGCTGCTTCAAAAGCTGACAAGTATGTTCTTTCAATATAGTTCATTACTTCAATAATGATCTCTTCAGGGACAGTGATAGATTTAAAAGATAAATGTTTATTAATTAATTTAAAAAGAAGATCTTTGCTGGGGTTATCAATATTACATAAAGTAAATTGCTTTAGCCTTGATACTACATCTGGTAAATAAACTTCATCATTTAATTTATCGATAGAATTTTCAGATGTGAATATAGTCAACGGAATATTATTTGTGACAAAATACTGTAAGAAATGAAAAAAATTCTCATCTTGTCCTGGTAAGGTATTTAAATCTAAATATGTTTCTTTATTAAAATTTA